>OIZT01000402.1_pt1 | contig 27828 bp, 26 predicted proteins | sample 1588611 | NCBI WGS metagenome assembly OIZT01 (sample SAMN03283278) | human gut metagenome | biome: human-associated habitat; material: feces | host: Homo sapiens | place: Peru | collected 2012
TTATAGTAATAAATATCTTAATAATTCTTATAACATTTAATACCTCTGCTGTTCCACATAAAGACATTATCATATGCATCACCGATCTTATTGTATCATCTATTCTATAGTGTTGTCAAAACGAATATTTTATTAATAAATTATATAAAACAAGAAACTTAAAGTTCCTTTTCTCCTTTGTTTTTAAATTGAATTATTATAGGTGTTCCACTAAAATCAATATTTGCTCTTATTTTATTTTCTAAATATCTGTAATAACTAAAATGTACTAATCCTTTAGAGTTAACTTCTATATCAAATCTAGGTGGTTTTGTACCTGATTGATGAGTAAAATATACTTTTAATTTTTTACCTTTAAATGATGCTGGAGGTGTTTCTATGAATGCATCTCTTATGATATCATTTATTATATTTGTTTTTACTTCTTTTATTGAATTATTATATGAAGTTAATACTTCTGGCATTAGAGTATGAATTCTTTTTTTAGTTTGAGCACTTAAGAATACTACTTTTGCAAAATCCATGAATTGAAAATTATATTTAATTGACTTTTTCCACTCTTTCATAGATTCATCTTTTTCTTCTATTGTATCCCATTTATTAACTACGATAACTACTGGTTTACCTGCTTGTAGTGCATATCCTGCTATGTGTTTATCATGTTCTACTATTCCTGTAGTAGCATCTAATACAAGTAAACAAACATCACTTCTATCTATAGCTTTCATACTTCTTAGTAAGCTATATTTTTCAACTGATTCAAATATCTTTCCTTTTTTTCTTAAACCAGCTGTATCAATTAATGTATATTCTTCTTTGTTATAAATGAATTTTGTATCAATTGCATCTCTTGTTGTTCCAGCAACATTACTTACTATTACTCTTTCTTCATTCAATAAAGCATTTACTAAACTTGATTTACCAACATTTGGTCTTCCAATTACAGAAATCTTAATGTTTTCATCTTCATCTTCATATCCTGGTTCATAACCATCAGTTACAACTTTTAATAAATCATTTACACCTATTCCATGTTCTGCTGATATTGGAATATATTCATCAAATCCTAAACTATAGAATTCATATATATTATTTTCTCCTGATTTATTATCAACCTTATTTATAGCCACAACTACTTTTTTATCTTGCTTTTTTAACATATCACGAATAAGTAAATCGTTATTAGTTAGACCATCTTTTGAATCTACAACAAAAACAATAGTATCTGCTTCTTCAATACCGATTTCAACTTGCATACGAATTTCTTCATTAAAGTCTCCATCACTTAAATCAATACCACCTGTATCTATTAAATAAAAAGGAATATCATTAAATGATGCTTGTGAATAAATTCTATCTCTTGTAACACCAGGAGTATCTTCAATAATAGCTACTTTTTTTCCTACTATTCTATTAAATAAAGTACTTTTTCCTGTGTTAGGTCTTCCTACTAGACATATTGTTTGTTTTGCCATGGTCCTTCACCTCGCATACATTATACACGAATTTACGTGATTTTTCCACTATTTTTGATTTATTATCAAAATAATAGTATAATGTTATAGTGATGTATATGAAGAAGTTAGAAAAGAAGCCTATATTATTAAGTGTTGGACTTGTTGTTTTTGAATCTTTATTATATTTTGTATCTAAAATATTACAAGGGCCTGCTCATATAATGAATGGAACTATAGATAATGCTATACCTTTTTGTGTATATTTTATAATTCCTTATTGTTTTTGGTACTTATTGATATTTTATATACCTTATTATTACTATAAAAAAGATAAAGATTTATTTAATAAATTTTATGTTTCATATATAATAATGATTATACTTGCTAATATAGTTTATTTAGTTTATCCATCTACTGTGATTAGACCTGAAGTGACTAATAATGGAATATTATATTGGATGACAAAAGTTGTATTTATGGTAGATACACCTGCAATTAATTGCTTTCCTAGTTTACATTGTGGAGTTATAACTCTTATGTTATTAGCATCTCTTGAAAGTAATAAATTAAATAACAATCATAAATTATTTATGGGAGTATGTATGTTAGTTATTTGTGCTTCTACACTACTCATTAAACAACATGCTTTTATTGATGCTATTGGTGGAATCACACTTGCTACTATAGTTTATTTGATAATATCTAGATGTAATAAATTATTAAGTTATACTAAAAAAATATTGAAGCTAAATTAGTTTCAATATTTTTATTTCGTTTAAATTATTCTGTTCTAAGAGCATCTATTAGATTTAATAGTGATGTTTTATATGTTGGGAATATTCCAAATAAACCTCCATTAAACATAATGTTAATGATTCTATTAAAAACTCTACTAATATATCTTTCTTTGTTGCTCCACTACCTATGCAACTAAAAGAATTACTGAAGCCATTCCTACAACTAAACCAAGAATAGTTAAGAAACTTCTTAGTTTGTTTGATTTAATGTTTTTAAAAGCATCATCAAATATATTATTTATCTTCATGAATATCACCTTTTGTAAGCTTTTCATGTTTTCCTCCCTAAGAAAAATATATTTTTCTAATGTGTAAGAATCATGAATAAATCATGTATTTTCTTAAAAAAATAATATTATTTTTAGCATTTTATAGTATAATGTTATTAGGATGTGGTTGTGAATGAAAAAAATAGTATATTCTTTTATACTTTTAGGAATTGTTGGATTTGTATTTTATGGAATAATTGTGTGTGTTTCAGATATTAATGCTACTAAGGCTGAAACTGATGTTCAATTAAGAGATAAAAATAATGAAGAATATATTTATAAAGAACAATTATTACATTTAGGATATACTATTGAGGATGTAAATATTATTGAAAAGAAAGTTAGTAATACTGATGCTAAAAAGTATTTATTAAATGAAAAATATGATAATTTAACTAAGTTTATTGCTTCTCCATATTTTAAGATTGAAAATATTAGTAGATATAATAATTATTACAATAATAATACTTATACTATAGATAATGCTGTTATTTATGTTAATATTGGTCTTGATAATGAATTTTATTCTACTATAAAAGAAATAACTGATTATAATGAAGTTACTGCTCTTGTAAATAAATATAATAAATTACCTAGTAATTATGAAGCTAGTGAACTTGTTAGTTTAGATAAAGATTATAGTGAAAGCGAATGTAAGGTTAAACAAGTTATACTTAGTAGTTTAAAACAAATGATGGATGACGTTAAGAATGAAGGAATGAAATTAAATGTAATTTCTGGTTATAGAACTGAAAGTACTCAAGAAAATTTATTTAATAATTCAGTTAAAAAGAATGGTGAAAGTCATGCTTTAATATATTCAGCAAAACCAGGACATTCAGAACATCAATTAGGTTTAGCAGTAGATTTTAATAATGTTACAGAAAATTTTAAAGATACTAAAGAATATGAATGGTTAAAAAATAATTCATATAAATATGGTTTTATTGAAAGATATCCAAAAGATAAAGAATTTATAACAGGATATGGATATGAACCATGGCATTATAGATATCTAGGAATTGATATTGCAACTAAGATATATCAAGAAGGTATAACTTATGAAGAATATTTAGTTAAATATGCAAAGTAGTTTTATTAATAAATAATGAATAGTAAAATAAAAATACAAGTGTACAAGAAATAGTTACAATTAAAAGAATAACTATTTCTTTTTTTATACCACTTAATTCTTTATATTCATTTGTGTCTTCTACTAGAGAAACATTCATTGATTTATGAGCATGTATTATATATTCATCTTTATTATTTACATTAATCTTAATTATATTATCACTAGAATTAAAGTTTCCATTACCAGTTATACTAACATACGCTTCATCATTAGATAAATCATAGTTAATATTTAAATGAGTTTCATCTTTTATATTAATATCATATTCATGAATATTGGTATCAAAATTAATATCATATCCTTCTATAATTAAATCATTTAATACTGGTGTTAATTCTTCTTTGTGATAGTTTTTAAATACATTTATTGTGTATTCTTTGTCATTTGAAATGACTTTAAAAGTAGTTAAATCATCATTCAAAGAAAATACTCCACTACCTGTAACTTGTTCATTTTTCTTTGATTTAACTTGAATATTTATAGAATCACTATAAGTGAAATAATTATAGACTTTAATGTCACTATTAAAAATAGGAGATAAGTTTTCATTATTGATTGTTATGTTTTCTATAGCTTTAACTTTTATACAAAATAATAAACTTATTATTAATAATATTTTTTTCATATTTATATTATTTACTTTATATAAAAAATAATACAAAAAAAGAGTTAAACTCTTATTTAATTGTTTTAATAATAATCTTTTTAACTCTTTTCTTTTTCTTTTCTATTTTAAATGAATTTATAAATAGTTTATCCATTCTATCTAATTTTTTATTGTAATAGATTGTTCCTAGAACTTCTCCTTCTTTTACTTTATCACCTATTACTTTATTTAGTGTTACTCCAACTGCATAATCAACTGGATCTGTCTTTTTAACTCTTCCAGCTCCTAGATTAAATACAAGTTCAGCAATTAAGTTACTATCTATACTATTAACATAACCTGTTTTTGTAGATATAATATCAACCTTTTTAGCTTTATCTTTTAATTTATGAATATTTCCACCTTGTGATTTAATCCATTCATAGAATTTATTTTTTGCGTGTCCACTTTCTAATAGATTAATTACTAACTTTTTAGCATTTGTAAATGATATTTTTTTAGCTGAACTAATCATTAAGCTTGATATATATACAGATAATTCATATAATCTTTTATCATATTTTCCATCAAAGAAATCCATTGCTTCTTTTACTTCTAATACATTTCCTATATTTCTACCTAATGGAATATTCATATCACTTAAAGTACAAATAACTTTTTTATCATAGTATTCACCAATTTTAACCATTGTTTTAGCAAGTTTAGTAGCACTCTTTATATTTTTCATGAATGCTCCTTTTCCAACTTTTAAATCTATGATTATAACGTCACTTCCACTAGCAATTTTTTTAGACATAATTGAACTTGCTATTAAAGGAATAGAGTCTACTGCTCCAATTTCATTTCTTAAAGCATATATTTTTTTATCAGCTACTGCGATTTTTTCACTTTGACTTATTACTGCACATCCAACTTTATCTAATTCTTCTAAGAATTGTTTTTTAGTTAGATTTAATTTATATCCAGTAATACTTTCTAATTTATCAACTGTTCCTCCAGTTAAGCCAAGACCTCTACCACTCATTTTTGGAACACATACTCCAGCACATGCTACTATTGGTGAAACAATTAATGTAATTTTATCTCCTACTCCTCCAGTTGAATGTTTATCAACAACAGGTTTATTTAAACTACTTAAATCTATTGTTTCTCCACTTTTAATCATAACATCTGTTAGAAAATAAGTTTCTTCAATATTTAAACCATTATAATAGATTTGCCATACAAAATCACTCATAGTCTTATCATTTATTTTTCCTTTTACATATGAGTTAACCATGTATTCTATTTCTTTGTACTCTAATTTTTCATTATTTTTTTTCTTTTCAATTATATCTATAGCTTTCATAAGTTACTCCTTTATCATTCTTACTTTAATATTATATCATTTTTTTATACAAATAAAAACAGTCTTTTTTGACTGAATTTATTTTTATAGTGTAACTTCTTTTTTGTCTTCTAATTCTTCTAATAATTGTTTATTTGTTTTTCCGTAATGACTCTTAAAATATTTTTGATCATAAAATAATAATTTATAATTAGAACCATCTATAGCGATTCCTCTATTCTTAAAGAATATGAATCTTGCATGACTTAGTTTTACACTTTGCATTAATTGTTTTGAATCAACAAATGGTAATCTATGTAATCCAATTGAATTATAAAATTCTATTTTTTCTGTTATATTTTCAATACTATAGCCTAATATTGCTGGTAACTTTGTAATCATTAAAATAACTTCTTCATGAGTATAACCAAATGACTCAATAATACTCATTTTTTCTTTAATTGTTTCTATATTCAAGCATAAAACAGCCGGGAATAATAAAATAATACTTTTTATATCTTGTTCTTTAAAACCCAATGCAATTAAATCATTTATTTTAGTATTTATTGAAGAATTTTTATAACTAAAGAATTGTTTAAGTGATTTAATTATTTTAATTATTTCTTTTTTGCTATACCCTAAACTTAAAAAGTAATCTAATTTATCTTTTAAATATTCTACGCTAAATGAATAAATACTTATATAATTTGACGTTACTTGTAAAACTTGTTCTCTTGTTAGACCATAATCTAAAAGAAAAGAATTTATACTTTCTATTTTTGATAATAATAGTCCATCTTTATAATAATGTAATGCATAAGAAGCTCTCATTTTGTTAATAGTTTCTAAACTATATCCATAATTCAAACAATATTGTTCTAACATAATAATATTCTCCTATTTCTTTAATTCTTTTACTTTTTCTAAATCAAATAGATACTTACTTAGTAATTCTTCTTTTGTGTATCCAAATGAACTTTCAAATCTTTCTTGTGACATAAATAATTTTAAATAATTATTCATAGTTATTTCTTGATTTAATTCTTCTTTAAAAAACATATATCTTGCATAGCTTAAATTAACACTTTGCATTAGTTTTTTAGGATTTATGATCATTATATCATGTAAACCAATTGAATCATAAAATTCAACTTTTTCTTTTATATTTTCTATTGATAAACCTAATATTGATGGGAAAACTTTAATTATATGTTTTACCTCTTCCATAGTTAATCCTAGTGATACTATATCATTTATTTTATCCTTTATATATGTGAAAGTATAATTGAAGAGTGTTGGATGATTAGTAGTCATATTTATTACTTCACTATATGAAAAACCTAAATCACATAAATCTTCTAGTTTTTCTTTCATACTTTGTAAACTTATTCCTAAAATGTTAGGTGTTTTCTTTATCATTTTTATTATATTATCTTTTTTATAACCAAGTTTACTTGTTATATCTATTCTATTTACAATATATTCTTTTGTGTGACCTAATACTGATGGAAAAGCTTTAAAGATTTTTAATGCTTCTTCACGAGTAAATCCTAAGGAACAAAATTCATCTAATTTAGTATTTAATGTTCCTTCTCCAATACTTAATAGTGAACTAAAACTTCTAAGCATTTTTAATACTTCTTCTCTTTTAAAACCAATACTACAAATATTATTAATTTTTCTTTCAATTAAATCAATATTATAATTAAATAGTCTTGGTATTTGTTTAGTGGCTCTTATTACCTCTTTCATTTTATAACCATATCTTATAAAATCATTTATTCTTGAAGTGATTTTTTCAACTGATAATGAGTATAAAAGTGGATTTATTCTTGCCATATAAATAATATCATAATTAGTATACCCATAAGATAATAAACATTCATTTATTTCTTTTGTTTTTCTATAAAGAGTTTCTTTTTTATATTCTCTTAACTTATTGTAATTTATGAAAGTAAAATAATCTTCTTCAGTAAAACCAAAGCTTAATAAATATCCTTTTAGCATTTTTGTTCCTTTCCAAGTTTTAATGAAATTGATTCACTATAGTTTGATAATACTTGTTCATTAGAAACTCCAAATGTTTTTTGAAATGATTTATTGTCTTTGAATATTATTCTATAATTTTTCTTTGTTATTTCTATGTTTCTTTCTTTTAGAAACTCATATCTTGCTTTGCTTAAAGATGCGCTTTGCATTAAACATTTTGGGTTATCTACTGGTATGTTTTCTAAACCAATAGAATTATAGAAATCTATTTTCTCTTTTATTGTCTCAAATGATAATCCAAATAATGCAGGAAGGGTTTTTGTAATATGAAGAGCTTCTTCTAAAGTATAACCTAATGACATAATGTCTTTAATTTTATTTTTAATTGTTTCTATATTATAAGTTAATATTGCTGGATAAATAAGTAATATACTTATAATCTCATTTTCTTTATATCCTAGAGATTTTAAATCTTCTACTTTTGAATGCATTGATTCTATACTTAAAGTTAATACATTAGGACACGAAACTAATAATTTAACTACTTGTCTATTATTTATACCAAAACTATTTAAAAAAATTAATTTATTCTTTATAGATTCTAAACTTAAACTAGCTATTGGACTTGTTATCATATGTTTAATTAATTCTTCTTTTTTATAACCATAATTTAATAAAAAATTAAACTTTTTGGTAAGAGAACTTGGTGATTGAGAATAAATAGATGAACGTTTTCTAATCATTTTTATGATTTCTTCTTTTTTAAAACCAAATGAAAGAAAATAATTATTCATTTCTAATATATGTTTATATAAAGAATCATTCTTTAATGAATATGATCTAGGAGTACTTATAATATTTTCATAATCTTTTTCAGTAAATCCAAAATTTAATAAATATTCTTTTAACATAATCTTGACCTACTTTCTTCATAACTATATCTTTTCAATAATTCTTTTTTCGTTACTTTAAATTGTTTACTAAATTGTTTATCACCAACAAATAATCTTCTAGATGTATTTGAATTTATTACATCATTCTTTTCCATTAAATAAAACATGTATCTCGCATATGATAAATTAACACTTTGCATTAAACATTTTGGATTTTCGATTATAAAATCAAGTATATTTAATTCTCTATAAAAATCTATTTTTTCTTTAATAGTTTCAATACTTAAGCCAAGTATTGGTGGAAATAATTTGATCATTTTAATTACTTGTTCATAAGTAAATCCTAAATTTATTAAATCTTTTATTTTATTATTAACATTATCTTCACTAATACTATAAAATCCAGAAAACATAAGTGACATTTTGATTATATCTTCTTTAGGAATACCTAATTTGTTATAATTATTAATTTTTGATTCTATGTTTTCAATACTATAACCAATTATTGGTGGTAGAAGATAAGTAATCTTGATTATTTGTTTTTTTGTATAACCTAAGCTAAATAAATAACTTAATTTTCCTTTTATATTTTCAATACTTAATCCGATTATTTGTGGGGTTCTTGAAAATATTTTATGAGTTTGTTCTTCTGTGTAACCAAATGAAATAAAATAATTATATTTTGTTTCTATTTTACTCGATGAAAAAGCGTAGATTGATGGTACGATTGTTACCATTTTTATAATTTCTTGTTTAGAAAATCCATGTGAAATAAACCATTCATTATTTGAATTTATAAGATTATAAATAGTAAATTTATTACTTTTGTATATTGAATAGCTATTTAAAACATGATTAATTTGTGACTTATTAAATCCAAAGTCAGACAAGCACCCTTCTAACATTTTTATCAACCCCTTGATTAGCTCCATATTATACCACATTTTAGCTTATTTTAAAAGCAGAAATTGGTATTTCTGCTAAAAATCATTGAATAAATAAGGTTCTGATTCTAGATTATCTACTATTTCTTCTAAAGTTTCACCATTCTTAATCCTATTATCAATATAGTTTTTAATTTCGAATGGTTCTAAATTTAATATATATGGATTTGAATCAAGTAATATATTTATACATGTAAATCCTAGTTTTTTAAGTGTAATTATAAGTGATAATATATCATCATCTTCAGAAGTTAAATATGTAGAATTACTACTTATAATATTTCTTATTTCATTATCTTTAGAACCTATTTGTCTTAATAATTCTATTTTTTTTATGACATCTAAGTCTGTTAAATCTTTTATATCTGGATTCATTTCGTACATGGCTTTAATTGTATTTTCACTTAAATCTAAATTATATAGTTCTCTCATCTATTTCACCTTTATATTTTTCTATTAAATCTAAATTTGACATTTTGTATTTTCTTTCAAATTCTTTGCTTCCAATAAATAATTGATTATAATTATTCTCATCAATTACAATATTACATTCTCTTGTATAAAATAAGTATCTTGCTTTACTTAATGAGGCACTTTGCATTAGATTTTTAGTCTTTTTTAGAGGTAAATTTTTAAGTCCGATTGAATTATAAAAGTCTATTTTTTCTTTTATATTTTCTATACTATAACCAAATAGTGCTGGTAAACTTTTTAACATAGAAATTGTTTCTTCTAAAGTATATCCTAGACTAACTATATCATCTATTTTGTTTTTTATATTTTCTATACTATAAGTTAATAATAATGGAGAAACTTTAATCATTTCTAAAACATCTTCTCTTTTAAATCCTAAAGCAATCATATCGTTTATTTTATCATTAATTGTTTCTATACTATAACCTAAGATTGATGGACATATTTGTACCATTTTTAACACATCTTTTTTTGAATATCCTAGAAAACATAAATCATATATTTTTCCTAATAAATATTCTGATTGAAGACATAATATTGTAGGAAAAGATAATGTTATTTTTTTAACTTCTTGTTCATTATAAAGTTCATTTAATTTATCTAGTCTTGATTTTAATGTTTTTCTTGGAGTGCCTATTATACGAGGAGCTATTTTAGTCATCTTTTTTACTTCATTTTCACTATAATTAATGGTACATAAATATTCTATGTTTTGTTTTATATTTTTAATATTATACCCTAGTACTGATGGATTATTTTTAATTATTTTCTTAACATCATTAATGCTATAACCAAGAGTACATAAATCAATTACTTTTTTTGAAATATTATCTAGTGTCAAAACATATATCACTGGATAATAAGCAATCATTTTAATTATGTCTTTTGAAGAGAAACCTAAACTAAAAAAGTACTTGTTTATTTCTTTTAATTTATCTATCTTACAAGTAGTTGCATGTCTATTAAAAGCATTTGATATTGATTCTACATCACTTTCTGTATAACCAAAATCTATTAAAAATTTTTTAGTTTCTTCTGACATATCTTATCTCCTTTTATAATTATATCACAAAAAGCAGATTATTCATCTGCTTTATCAACTTTTCTACTACTTAAAAAAGATACCTTTTCAGCAATAATGTCCATACTATATTTTTTCTCTCCATCTTTTTCATAAGTAGATGATTGAATTCTTCCTTTTACTCCAATAATATCTCCTTTCTTACAATATTCATGAGTGCTTTCAGCTATACCATTCCATAAAGTACATTTTATAAAATCACTATCATATGTTCCATCTATATTTTTAAATGATCTTGGTATAGCTACTGTAATATTAGTTCTTTTTCTATTATTTTCAGTAGTTACTACTTCTGGGTCTGATACAAGTCTTCCAGCTAAAACTATTTGATTTATCAATTATACCTCCTTTCTTAATGTGAATATTAACATACTAAAAATATAGTTTCAAATTGATAAAATTGCATTTTAAAGAGAAAATCTTATATATAATTTCTTTTTTTATTTAGAACAAATTAATGTTTTTAAGATAATATTTTTAATTAATATTGTGTTTTATACCAAATTAAAAAAATTACAGAAAAGTAATTTTTTTAATTAGCAAACTCATATAATTCTTTTTTATTTTTTAATACTTTTATTAAATAATCTATTTCTTCGTAAGTATTATAAAAGTATAAACTTATTCTTAATGTATCTTCTTTGTTGTCTCCCATTTTTGCACAGTGTTTTCCACTTCTTGCGCATATTCCTTTAGTATTTAAATATAATCCTAAATCTCCTGATAAAACATTATCAGCATTAATTATTACAGTGCTTCCCTCTAAATCTTTATTATATATTTTAATATATGGTATTTTTTCTAATTCTTGAACTAAATACTTTCTTAAATACTTTACTTTTCTTTCTATGTTATCCATTCCAATTTCATTTAAAAATTTTATACTTTCACTAAATCCAATTATATCTGCTATGTTTGGAGTTCCTGCTTCAAATCTATAAGGTACTTCTGCCATTTGAAGAGAATGTTCATTATAACTTATATTCATACCTCCACCATAAGAATATGGAAGCATTTTTCTTAATAAATCATATTTTCCATAAAGAACTCCTACTCCAGTTGGGCCACACATTTTATGAGCTGAAAAACCAAGAAAATCTGCATCTAAATCTTGTACATCTATTTTTATATGTGGAGCGCTTTGAGCAGCATCAACTACTACTAAAACATTATTTTGATGGGCTATTTTGCATATTTCTTTAATATCTCTTTTATCACCACTTACATTAGTTATTTGTGCTACTGAAATTAATTTTGTATTAGAATTTATTTTGCTTTTTAAATCTTCGATATCTAATTTTTCATTCTTAGAATCTACAAAATTTATTTTAATTTTCTTTTTTACTGATAATATCATCCATGGTAATAAATTTGATGCGTGTTCACTACTTGATAATATTATTTCATCTCCATCATTTAGATAATTAAGAAAGAAACCAAAAGCTACTAGATTAATAGAATCAGTAGTATTTTTAGTGAAAATAATTTCATCTTTTCTTTTAGCATTTATAAACATTTTAACTAAGTCTCTTGTGTAATCTATTTCATCATCTACTTTAAAACTTATATCATAGTCTCCTCTATGGGAATTAGCGTTGTATTCAGTATAATATTCATTTATTTTATTTATAACTCTATATGGTTTGAATGTTGTAGCTGCATTATCAAAATATATAATACTTTTTTCTTTCATAGGAAAGTCATTTATATCTTTCATTTATAACCTCACCTATTATAATATACTCATTTAATTTAAATAATCGTATAATAAATATAATAATTGAAGAAAATATATTTTTAATATATAATGATATTGGTGAATGAAATGGATTGTATTTTTTGTAAAATTATTAATGGAGATATTCCATCATATACTATATATGAGAATGAATATGTTAAATGTTTTTTAGATGTTAATCCTTTAAGTGATGGGCATACTTTAATTGTACCTAAAAAGCATTTTAAAGATTTATATGATATTGATATAGAAACTTTAAATGAAATATTTAAAGCATCTAAAATAGTTTGTGAACTTATTAATAAAAAATTAAATCCTAATGGGATTAGAATTGTACAAAATAATGGTGTATTACAAGAAGTTAAACATTATCATATGCATGTTTTACCTAATTATGCTGAAAATAATAACAAAACTTTAGATGAAATATTCAATTTACTTACAAAATAATTGTTAAAAATAACTTTATATAGTATAATAAGTTAAGAAAAAGGAAGTGTTATAGTGAATAAGAAAACATTTATTATTATAGGTTCTTCCATATTAGGATTGTTAGTTGCATTAATTTTAATAGTATGGTTGATATCTGTATTTAAGCCTCATTATTATGAGTATGAAGAATTAGAAGAAGAAATGGCTAAACAAGCTGAAAGATATTATAAGAATAATCCAGATAAACTACCTAGTGCAGAAGACGGAGTTATACTTTCATATGATACATTAGTTAGTGGTGAATATATGAAACCTTTAAATGAAGTTTTAAAAGATTCAAGTCAATGTTCAGCTTATGTTGTTGTTAATAAAATTGGTGATGTTTATAGTTATACTTCATATTTAAATTGTGGAGATGCTTATAAAACAACTGAATTATATAGACAAATATTAAATGATAATCCTGTTGTTACAACTGGAAGCGGTCTTTATAAAGATACTGATGGTTCTTATTATTTTAGAGGTAAAGTTAATAATAACTATGTTGCTTTTGGTACTACATTAAATAGAAAGAAAGAAACATATGATACTTTATGGAGAATAGTTAGTGTTGATGAAAACAATAATGTTAAATTAAAAAGAGTTGAATCTACAAATGATAAATATACTTGGGATGATAGATATAATCAAAATGAAGTAGATAGAAGTGGTTATAATGATTTTGAAACAAGTGTAATTAAAGATAAGTTAAAAGAACTTGGTAATAGTGAAGAAATATTAACTAGTCTTGAAAAAGGAAAAATTGTTGCTAAGAAATTATGTATTGGTAAAAGAAGTTGGCTTGATACTTCTAAAGATGGAAGTGTTGAATGTGCTACACTAAGTGAAGATGAATATATTTTTGGAACAATTACTCCATATGAATATTTAAGAGCAAGTATTGATGAAAATTGTGATAATGTTAAAAATGGTTCTTGTTCAAACTTTAATTTCTTATCTAATGCAATGCAAAATCAAGAATGGTTAGTAACTGCTGATACTGATAGTAATAATTTTGTATATAGTTTTGCTGGAAGAAGTTTTTCTTTAGAAAAAGCTAAATCAAGAAGAGTTATTTACCCTACTATTAATTTAAATACTTATGCATTCTTCAAATCAGGAACTGGTACTGAAGAAGATCCATATAAAATTAGATAACAAATAAAAAATATTGATTTTAAATATCAATATTTTTTTTGACTTAAACTTCAGTTATTTTTAATGGAGCATTTATTTTATCTGCACTTACAAACCAATTATTACCTATTTGAGCATTTGATGATGTTGGTGTTGGATCTGGTTTATCTATTTTTGCAAATGTTGGTATATTAAATGCATTTCCAAAGCATAAAGCACATCCAGGACTTAATGATTTTAGCTTTTCTACATCATTATCTGATATACTGTGTGATATAGCTTTTACTATTTTTAAATCATCAGGATGGAACATTCTTAATACAATATAATTTGAACATTGACTTAAACTTGTTGTAGATAATTCACTTGGTCTTTGAGTTATAAAGCCTAATATAACGCCGTATTTTCTACCTTCTTTAGTTATTCTATCAAAGATATTATACCCAAGTACGGCTGTATCACTATCTGCTTGTACATATCTATGCGCTTCTTCTAATAATATTTGAATTGAATAATTTCCATTATCATTTAATGCAATTGCATAATCTAAGAATAATTTAGAATATATTTTTGTTAATGCTTTAGCAAATCTTTCATCTACATAGTTTAGATTTAAGTTTATTATTTGAACTTTTTCTCCATTCTTGTTTGTGAAAAGTCTTTTAACATATTCTTTTTTATCTATGTATTCTTCCATTTCAAAGTATCTTCCATAGTCGCCATTTATAATTGAATCTAATCTGACTTTTAATACATTATTTATGTCATATACTCTATCACTTTTTAGAATACCTTCACTTATAAGAGCAAATTCAAATGCACTATATAAATCTTTTAAATTGTACCTTTTAGGCTTCATTTCCCTATTTAATTTCAAATCATCATTAACGAAGTTTTCCATGAATTCTATAACTAGTTGCATAGTATTCATTTTACCAGTTTGATCTAGATTTAAACATTGTCTTAATGTTCTTGTATATCCTGGTTGAACTATTTCACTATCTAAATTTATGTCATTAGTACGAAATGCTGATAAAACTGCTACTACTTGATCTCTTATTTGAGCAGATGTTTTACCACTTGTTAATATATCTAATACTGCTTTAGCAATAATATTGTTTTTGTAAGCTATTACTTTTGATTCTTCTTCTGTAAATAAATAAACATATTTTAGTGCTTTTTCAATTATCGTTAATTGAGCTGGATTATCTATGCCAAGTAATAATGCTATATCATCTACTTCTAAAAAATATGGTGGTATTTTAACAATTTCACTTGTAGTTGTATGAATGTTTGTTGTGTATGTTTTACATCTACAATAAGGTGTTTGATTGATTCTATCTAAGGCTGTATGATATTCTCCATAAACATCAAATAAAACTATATTTGAATTGATAGGTATATATTTTTGTTTATAAAAAATATTTTGAAGTATTCTAGCGACAGTGCAGCTCTTACCACTACCAGTATTACCTATTATTGCAAAGTGATTTGAAAATAAATCATTAATATTAGCTGAAACATTAAATCCCTCATAAATGACACTTTTTCCAACATATAAACTGTCTTTTGAATCTACTAGTTGTTCTCCAAGTAATTCAAATACTTCTTCTTTATTTACTATTCTAATTGTCGCATTATAGCTAGGTTTGTGACTAACTCCTGATAAGAATTTATTATTAATAAATTCTCCGACTAAAATACACTCAATTACATCTTTACTTATTTTGGTAACTTCTGCAGCTATTTTGTGCTTATCTTCAAATACAACATGTGCACCTGATAGATTTGCTTCTACTCTTTTTGATAAGTTTTCTATTTTTATAGTAAAATCTTCTATTGATATAATCTTTCCAAACATATTTCATGCTCCCTTATTATTCTATTAATAATTATAACATATTGAGAGATTAAAAAACAACCATATAGAATTATATGATTGCTTAATTTTTATTTATTGAACTATGTTTTGCTCTTCAGTTTGAACTGGTGCTTCAACTACTGGTGTTTCAACTGTTGGTATAGGTGTAACTGGTGTTACTACTGGTTCTACAGGAGCAACTGGTGTAACTTCGGAAATTATTGGTTGAACAGGTTCAGTTACGTTTACTTCAGAAATAGGTGCTGTTGGCACTACTTGATCAACTGGTGCTGCCTCTATTACTGGAGTTTCTTCCATAGCAGGTGTTGGTTCCATTACTGGAGCTGGTGTTTCAACTGCTGGTTCAGGAATAACCTCTGGAGTTGGTGCAGCAACTGATGTTGGCTCAGCAATTGGTGTTGTTTCTATTACAGGTACTGGTTCAGTAACTGGAGCAGCCGTCTCAACAACGGGTTCTGGAGTAACATTTGTTTCAATCATTGGCTCTACTGCTGGAGTTTCAACTGTTGGTACCTCTGGAGTTACCACTTCAGTTACAGGTGTATCTATAACTGGTGACTCAACTATAGGAGCAGAAACATCATTAACAACAGGCGCTACTGGTGTTACAACTTCAGATTGACTAGGTTTCTCTGTTAATCCTACTACACTATTTATTGAATCATTTACTTCATTTGAAACAATTGGTTCAGTTCCTGCAACATTTGTATTTTCAGGTTGTACTTGAACATTATTTATTTCATTATTATTTTCTACATTATTAATAGGCTCTGTTTTATCTTTTTTAGATTTTTTTGATTTTACTATTAACAAAATAACAATAATTAAAACTACTACTATAACTCCTACTCCTATAAGAATGTTAGTTATATTATAAATATAAAATTCAAATTTAATATTTTCGTTTTCTTTTAGAGTTGTTAGATCCCATGTTAAAGTTTTATCTTCATTTGATTTTTGTGTTGCATTTGAGCTAACAGCTTTATATGGAAGATTAACTATGTATTTTAAATCCATAGAACTCATCATAGCATTCATCATTGAATCTTCAAAACCACTATTATCATTTTCTTTTGTTGCTGCTTGTAATGATTGATATACTGGAGTGAATGCAAAAGGTACTTCTTTAGTAGTTGCAGTAGCTACTGTGTACTTTGTAACTTTTACATTTGAATTAACTTTAATTGCATCTGTATTTATATCATTTATCTTAATATCTGTTCCTTTTTTCTCATAAATATATGAGTCATTCCAAACACAAATATATGTTATTTTTCCAGTTTTATCTAGCTTAACAATATAATTACTTGTAGTACTTACACCTGTTTCATTAGGAGTTGTACAAGCGTTTTTGCTGCAATAAGTTTTAGCTGTTGCTGTAGTTAATGAATCACTGGCAAATTTTGTTAATGCTTGTCTATAAATACTTTCTACGTCTGTTTTGAAAGTATCGTATTTACTACTGCCTAGTGAACCTATTGAAGTGGCTGGAGAGGATTGAATATCATATGATGTATCATCATCCATATCTGTATCAAAATCTGTATCACTCATTCCACTATCATTTTGATCAAATTTAAAGTTAGCTGTATATGTATTTTTTAATAAACCTTTTTTTACTTTAAATATATTTTCTAACTTCTCACTTTTATCTGCGATTTTTGATAAACTAAATTCTGTATCATTATCTGTACTAACATCATCTATATTATCAAAACTGATAGTTAATTTAATACCAGTATATTTGTCATCTTTATAATCTTCAGCTTTAAATCCTTTAGATTCTAACTCTTTCTTTTCTTCATCAGATAACATTTGTTGATCATTAATCAATGTAGATGTCATTCCATATATTACTGAATAATCCATTGATTTGTCATTTTTAATATCCATTGTAGTATTAAACTTTACGCAGCCAGAAAGTCCTAATAATACAAGAGAAGATATTAAAAGTTTTTTAAATTTGTTTTTCATTTCTTTTCTCCTTCTATTATGCTATAGTAAGTATAGCACAATAAACTACAAAAATATACATTTTTTTCATAAATAAAAACTCTTATTTATTAAGAGTCTTTATTTTATTACTTTTTTAATATTTCTAATTTAGCTATTTCTTTTTCTAAATCTTCTCTTTCCTTATTAACAATAGCTTCTGGTGCTTTATTAACATAATTTTCATTTGATAATAGTTTTTTACGTCTTTCAATAGAAGTTTCTAATTTAGCTATTTCTTCTGCTTTTTTCTTTTCTTCTTCAAGACTATTTGATGAATTATCAAAATAAATATCAAATTTATAGTTATATAATTCTATTGTTACTTTATCATTAAATTTAGATTTTTCTACTATTTTATCATTAAGTTTCAACATATTATTTAGTAATTCATTATGATTATAATCTATTACTTCGAAATCACTAGATATTTTATTTTCTACTTTTTTGTTTCTAAATAATGTTATATATTCACTTAATTCTTCTATTTCTTTTTCTTCTTTTTTGAATACTAATTTTTTATCATATTTTGGATAGTTTTCTAACATTAATGATTCTTTATTTTTAAAGTTTAAGCTTCCATATAATTCTTCTGTTACAAAAGGCATAAATGGATGCATCATTTTTATAATACATTCTAATACATAATGTAATGTAGATTTAGTACCATTAGATTCACTAAATTTAGACATTTCAATATATCTATCACAAAAATCATCCCATATAAATGAATATAGTGTACTTCCAGCATTATTAAATTCATATTTATCCATAGATTTAGTTACTTTTTTGATTGTTTCATTTAATCTTGTTAGAATCCATTTATCTGATTCATTTAAATTTTCTAGTTTGTAATCTTTTTGTTCAAAGTTTTCTAATTTCATTAATACGAATCTAGTTGCATTCCATAATTTATTTATAAAATTCCAAGTAGAAGCTACTTTATCAGTATCAAATCTAATATCCATACCCATTGCTGATGTTGTTGTTAAGTAATATCTTAATGAGTCACAACCATATTCATCAATTAAATCCATAGGATCAATACCGTTTCCTAAAGATTTAGACATTTTTCTACCTTGTTTATCACGAATAAGTCCATGAATAATACAATCTTTAAATGGACGACTATTCATTTGTTTTAATGATGAAAATGCCATTCTTGCTACCCAGAAGAAGATAATATCATATGCTGTTACAAGAACATCAGTTGGGAAATATCTTTCTAAATCTTCTGTATTATTTGGCCAACCAAGTGTACTAAATGGCCATAATGCACTACTAAACCATGTATCTAATACATCTTCGTCTTGTGTCCATCCTTCTCCTGGACATTCTTTTTGTACTTTAATTTCTTCACCTTTATACCATGCTGGAATTCTGTGTCCCCACCATAATTGACGACTAATACACCAATCATGACAATCTTCCATCCAGTGATTTAAAACTTTTTCAAATCTTTTTGGTACAAAGTTAATTTTATTGTCTCCACCTTTTTGAGCATCAAGTAAATCTTTACTCATACCACTCATATCAACAAACCATTGTTTAGAAAGATATGGTTCTACTACTGCGTCTGTTCTTTCAGAATGACCTACACTATGTATCATTTTTTCAATGCTAATTAATAAATCTTCACTTTCTAAATCTTTAAGTAATTCTTCTCTACATTTTTCACGAGTCATGCCATTGTATTTACCAGTTTTCTCATTCATAGTAGCATCTTCATTCATAATTAGAATTCTTTCTAAATTATGTCTTTCACCTACTTCAAAATCGTTAGGGTCATGAGCTGGTGTAATTTTAACACATCCTGTTCCAAATTCTGGATCAGCATGTTTATCTCCTATGATTGGTATTAATTTATTAACAATTGGAAGAATAACATTCTTACCTATTAAATCTTTATATCTTTTATCTTCTGGATTAACTGCTACTGCTGTATCACCAAATAGTGTTTCAGGACGAGTAGTTGCTACATCTAAATAATCTTTTGTTCCTTCAATAAAATATTTGATGTGATAAAAAGCTCCTGGATCATTTTTATAAATAACTTCTTCATTTGATAAAGCTGTTTTAGCTACTGGATCCCAGTTAATTATCTTTTCACCACGATATATAAGCCCTTCATTATAAAGTCTAATAAATACTTCATTAACTGCATCATTTAATCCTTCGTCAAGAGTAAATCTTTCATGATTATAGTCAACTGTTAAACCAAGTGTTTCCCATTGCTTATGAATATTACTTCTATGTTCTTCAGTCCATTTCCAGCATTCTTCTAAGAAACCTTCACGTCCTAATTCATATTTATTAATTCCATTTTCTTTAAGTCTATTAACAACTTTAGCTTCTGTTGCGATTGCTGCATGATCCATTCCTGGAAGCCATAAACAATCATATCCCTGCATCTTTTTATATCTAATAATAACATCTTGAATACTACCATTTAATGCATGACCTAAATGTAAATTTCCAGTAACATTTGGTGGAGGTATAACTATACAAAATGGTTCTTTGCTTTTATCTCCAGCATCAAAATATCCTTTTTCTTTCCAACTTTTATATTTATTTTTTTCTACTTCTTTATGATTATATTTTTTATCTAACATATTAATTCAATTCCCCTTTCAAATATTTAATACCTTCATCTATGAATGGTTTAAACATTTTTTTGTTATTTAAGTTTTCTAAAATTCTTTCTAAATATTCTTCATCTAAGACTCGATGTTTAGAATAGACATAATTTAAATCAAATATTAAAGCTAACATTAATACTATTTTATCATTTTTAGATTTAGTTATTTCTTTTCTTATTTCATTATGACTAAAGAATTTTTCTTTTACTTCTTCAGATATTTCTGAATCATCATCTGTTATACTTATTAGTTTATCTGTACTCATGGCATAAATAATGTCTAATTTATCTGCGTCTCTTATTATTCTTGAATGAAGTGTTTCTCTTACTGATAAAGAAGTAGGAATTTGAAACTTATTGTGATATTTTATTGCACTTTTAATAACATCATAATCAGACTTTTTGGCAATAAATTTATCAATCATTCCATCCTCAAATAATATTTTTACTCCTTCGTCTCCATGATCAAATTCTTTTGTATCAGAAAATGATTTATATCTCTTCCATTGTTCAAATCTTGCTATATCATGAAGTAAAGCTATTAATGACGCTAAATCTTTTTCTTCTTCGTCTAATTCAATACTTCTTGATATTTCTTCTGCTTGATGGACGACTCTATAAGAATGATTATATTTATAAGCTATCTCTTTTATATTCATGTCATATTTCATTGCATATTCATCAAATGCATCAAAATTTTCATTCATAATTCTTTCCTCCAAAATAAAAAGGCAATACCAAAGGACGATTATATCGTGGTACCACCTTATTTAAAACTCTATTTATTTAACGCATAATTACGTAACATCTTACTTATATTTCTGATGTTAAACTCACAAGCTACCTTCATTTAATTCATTTAAGAAAAGCTTTCACCCGATGACTTTTCATCTCTAATAAACTACTTAAATTACTCCTCTTGGTCTTTGTTTATAGTTAAGAGTATACAATAATTAATTTTAATTGTCAATTATAAGTTATGCTCTTTTATATTTTGTTCCTTCTCTAGTATCAAGTAATTCTATACCTTTTTCAAGTAATTCATTTCTGATAGCATCTGCTTTATCAAATTCTTTATTTTTCTTGTGTTCCTTTCTTTCTTCTATTTTAGATTCGATATATTTAATTTCTTCTTCACTAAATTCATTTATTTCTTCTTTTTTAGTTAAATCTAAAGCTAAAACATTATCAAAGTCTTCAATTAATTTAAATTTAGTTATATCATTAACATTTTCATCTTTAAGTAAATCATAAACTAATGTTAAAGCATTTGATGTATTTAAGTCATCTTCTAAATAATCAGTAAATTTACGTTTATATTCATCGAATTTATCTTGTTCAATATTACCTTCTTGACTTAAAGATAATACTTTACTTTTTAATTTTTTATATGCAGTTTGTGCTCCATCTAATGCAGGATATGTAAACACTAATTGTTTTCTATAGTGACTTGAAAGGCAGAAATATCTAAATGATAATGGATCATATCCTTGTTCTTTTAAAACAGTTACGCTTAATACAGCACCTTTACTTTTTGACATTTTTCCTGTGTCATCATTTAAATGTTCATTATGGAACCAATATTTACACCATTTATGTCCTAAATATCCTTCACTTTGAGCTATTTCATTTGTATGATGTGGGAAAATATTATCAACTCCACCTGTGTGAATGTCTAAATATTCTCCTAAATATCTTAAGTTAATACCAGTACATTCAATATGCCATCCAGGGTATCCATATCCCCAAGGTGAATCCCATTTTAATTCTTGACTTTCAAATTTTGATTTAGTAAACCAAAGTACAAAGTCTGCTTGATTTCTCTTGTTATCGTCTTCTTCTACGCCTTCTCTTACACCTACTACCATATCATCTTCTTTATGGTTAGTAAGTACGTAATAATCATCTAACTTAGAAGTATCAAAATAAACATTTCCACCAGCTATATATGCATAATCTTTTTCAAGTAATTTAGTTATTATTTTTATATACATATCAATATTATCAGTTGCTTTTGATACGATATCTGGTCTTCTACAATTAACTAAATCAAAATCTTTAAAGAATGCATCTGTATAAAAAGCTGCTATATCTAAAACTGATTTATGTTCTTTTTGAGCACTTGCTACCATTTTATCAACACCAGAGTCTGAATCACTTGATAAGTGTCCTACATCTGTAATATTCATTGCTCTTTTAACATTGTATCCAATGTATCTTAATGTTCTGTCTAAAATATCATTTCCAATATAATTTCTCATATTTCCTATATGAGCATAATGATAAACTGTTGGTCCACAAGAATAAAATTTTACTTCTTTACTATCCCATGGTATAAATTCTTCTACTTTTCTTGTTAATGTATTATATATTTTCATAAATATCCTCTTTTCTTTATATTAAAGTATATTAAAATGGCTATTTGTGAATAGCCATTTTTTATATTTTATTTAATTTTATTTAAAATAATTTAACTCTTTTATATTAAGAGTTTAGACTTTTTCACTTACTAATTTATTACATTATAAAATTTTACTTCTTTACAAAGTAAACAATTGATACATCGACAAGTACACATTATATGTAATCTTTCCATAGTAATCTCCTTTTATAGATAATATACTAGCATAAAAAAAAGTAACTGTCAAATTACAGTTACTTTAGAATTAGTTTTCTTCGTTATGAAGTTCTTCTATTATTTTTTCGATTTTTGCTCCATATTCAATTGATTCATCAAATATAAATCTTAATTCTGGAGTATGTCTTATTTCTAAACGTTCTGCTAACATGCTTCTAAAAAATCCAGCAGCATTGTTTAAATCTTTTTCTACTTTTTCTCTATTATCAGTAGTAGTGAAATATATTTTTGCAAAACTTAAGTCATTTGTTACTTCTACATCAGTTATTGTTACATTTTTAAAATCTTCATCTTTTGCTTCTAATAATAATATATTTCCTAGTTCTCTTTGCATATCAGAAGCTACTCTTTCACCTTTTAAGTTACGCATTATTTTTTCACTTCCTTTATTTCAAATGCTTCAATTCTATCTCCTTCTTTGATATCAGGGAATGATTCTATTGTCATACCACAATCAAATCCAGATTTAACTTCATGAGCTTGATCTTTTTCTCTTTGAAGTGAAGCTATTTTTGAAGTAGTTACTACTATACCATCTCTAATTACTCTACATGGAGTATTAACTTTTACAACACCACTTGTTACATGTGAACCTGCAATATTTCCAACTTTTGAAAAATGGAATAATTGTCTTACTTCTGCTTCTCCAATTATTACTTCTTCAAATTTTGGATCTAGCATACCTTTCATAGCAGCTTCAATTTCTTCTACTAATTTATAAATAATATTATAAAGTCTAATGTCTACTCCATAGCCTTTTGCAGTTTCTTTAGTTTCCTTTGTAGGACTAACATTAAAACCAATAATAATTGCGTTAGATGCATGAGCTAAAACTACATCGCTTTCAGTAATTGTTCCAACCCCACTTCTAATTACATTTATTTTAACGCCTTCTACATTAATTTTAAGTAAAGCATTTTTAACAGCTTCTTCACTACCTTTAACATCAGTTTTAAGTACAATATTTATTTCTTTTCTACCTTCTTTAATAGAATCAAATAATTCATCTAAACTTAATGCTTTATGAGCAAATTTCTTTCCTTTTTCGATTTCTTTTCTCTTCATGGCTACTGTTCTAGCTTCTTTTTCACTTTCAAATGCCATAAATTTGTCTCCAGCTACTGGTACATCTTCTAATCCAGTGATTTCTACTGGTTTTGATGGTTCTGCTGATACTATTTCATGACCATTATCATCACAAAGTGTACGAACTTTACCATGATTTACGCCAACTACTATAGGATCTCCTAGTCTTAATGTTCCATTTTGAATTAATAATGTAACAACTGGACCTCTACTCTTATCTAATTTAGCTTCAATAACACTTCCTGTAGCATATCTATTTGGATTAGCTCTTAAATTTAATACTTCTGATAAAGCATTAATATTATCTAATAATAAGTCTACTCCTTCTCCAGATTTAGCACTTATTTTAACGAATATTGTGTCTCCACCCCATTCTTCTGGTACTAATCCTAATTCAGATAATTCACTCATTATTTTTTCAACATTAATATTTGGTTTATCAATCTTATTAACAGCAACTATAATAGGTACTCCTGCTGCTTTTGCGTGATCGATTGCTTCTTTTGTTTGAGGCATTACTCCATCATCAGCAGCTACAATTATAATAACAATATCTGTTACACTAGCACCTCTAGCTCTCATTTCTGTAAATGCTGCATGTCCTGGAGTATCTATGAATGTAATTTTCTTTCCATTCTTTTCAACTTGGTATGCACCTATTGCTTGAGTTATTCCGCCAGCCTCTCCACTTGCTACGTGAGAATTTCTAATATAGTCTAATAATGTAGTTTTTCCATGATCAACATGTCCCATTATTGTTACTACTGCTGGTCTTGATTCTAAATCTTCTTCTTTATCTGTAATTACATATTCTTCAAAATTACTAATATCTGTAGTTTCTTCTTTAACTAATTCTTTTCCATAATCTAATACAATAATACTAGCATCTTCAAAAGATATAGCTTGACTAGATGATATCATTAGACCCATTTCAATTAATTTTTTAACTAAGTCTGTAGCTGTTACTCCTAAAGAAGCAGCTAAATCTGCTACACTCATACCTTCTTTATATAAAACTACGTTAGACTCAACTGTTTCTTTATTACTTTGAAGTTTTGTTTTATTTTTATAAATATTTTTCTTTTTAAGTACTAAATCTTCATCTTTTTGTACTTTAACTGAATCTTTTTTCTTAATTTTCTCTTTTACTTTTACTTCTTCGTCTAATTCAATATTGTATGCTAGAGCAGCTTCTTCTGCTCTATCTTCCATTTCAAATTTACTTGCTAATTCTTCAGTTAAATTATTTTCTTCACTAGATAAATCTCCAATTTCTTGGTCTAACATTATTATTGCTTCATCATCTAGAATATCTTCCTTATTATTATACTTATATCCTAATTCTTTAAGTTTTTTAATAACTTCACTAGAATCAATACCAAGTTCTAAAGCATAATCTTCTATACTCATATTTCATCCTCCCTTTCTTATATTTTAGTTAATAATTCATCGTATATTTTATCTTCTATTTTTGTTTCTAAATGACGCTCTAATACTTTAGAAGCTCTTGCTTTTTCTATAACATTATTATCTTTTTTTAGATAAGCGCCTCTTCCATTTGCTTTTAGAGTATCATCAACAAAAACTACTCCTTCATTATTTTTAACTATTCTAAGTAAATCTTTTTTTTCACATTTTTCATGTGTTACAACACATGTTCTCATAGGTACTTTTTTTACTTTCATATTTTACCTCCTATGAATTGATTTGTTTGTTAATATCACTTAAAGTCTTAATATTAATTGTATATTTTGTTAATTTACTTGCAAGTTTAATATTAATGCCTTTCTTTCCTATTGCTAAGCTTAAATTTTCATCATCTGCTATAACTAAAGCTTCTTTTTTCTTTTCATCAGTTATACTTACATTTAAGTTTTTAGCTGGACTTAATGCATTAGCAATGAATTCTTCTGGATCATTACTATAAGCTATTAAATCTATTTTTTCTCCACCTAACTCATTAATTATGTTAGCAATTCTTCTACCTTTTTCACCAATACAACTTCCTACTGGATCGACATTTGGATTAGTAGATGCAACACATACTTTGCTTCTTACTCCAGCTTCTCTTGCTACTCCTCTTAATTCTAAAGTTCCATCAGCAAATTCTGGTATTTCATGTTCAAATAATCTTTTAACAAAACCATAATTTTTTCTTGATGTTAGAATAAGTGGTCCTTTTGTAGTAGATTCAATCTTTGTAATATAAACTTTTATTGAATCTCCCATAGTTAATTTTTCTCCTGGAATTAATTCTGTTTTTGGTAAAATTCCTCTTGCTTTGCCTAAATCAACATAATAATTTCTAGCATCTTCCATAGCTAAGAATCCTATCATTAATTCATCTTGCTTATCAGCAAATTCACTCATTACTTTCTCACGTTCTGCTTCTCTTACTTTTTGTAATACTACTTGTTTAGCAACACTAATTGCTACTCTACCAAAATCATGTGGTGTAACTTCTTCTAGAATTTCATCACCAACTTGATAATCTTTATTAATTTCTTTAGCATCACTTATTGTCATTTCATTTAAATAATCATGTTTAACTTTTACTTCTCCTGTTTCTGGATCAATGTCATCGTCATCATCATTATAATCATCAACAATAGTAGTTACTTTAAATACTTTGATTTCTCCAGTATTTCTATCAATTAGAACTCTTGAAGTGTAATCAGCTTTTTCATTTTTTTTGAATGCTGTTGATAATGCTGTTTGCATTGCATCAATTATTACATCTTCATCTATTCCTTTTTCTTTTACTATTGCATCTAATGCTTTTTTAAACTCTTTTCCATCCATTTTTCCAGTTTCTTCAACTTTAGATCTCTTCATCTTCTTTTACTCCTTTGCTCCCTACGTCTAAAACATAATCTTCTATTTCTAGGTCTAAACTATCAATAATTGGATCTACAATATGAGTTGCTTCCACACATAAGTCCATATCTACTCCAGAAGCGCTATCAATAGTTACAAACAAAGTTTTTTCACCATCTTCTTCCCCCATGTGAACTCCAACTAATTCAATATTTTTTTCTTCTAATGGCTTTTTAATTGCATTAATTATTTTTTCTTCCATAAAAGACCTCCTTTAATAAATTAAAGAGTGGGTATTTCTGCCCACTCTTCGTTGTCAAATGTATTATAGCACAATAAATATTATGATACAAGTAATTTTTTATTAATAAATTATATTTTGTTTTTTATAACCTTATAGTTTTTCTATTTCTTCAATGGTTAATCCTGTTGTATCAGAAATAATTTTAACATCAA
>OIZT01000403.1_pt1 | contig 27827 bp, 30 predicted proteins | sample 1588611 | NCBI WGS metagenome assembly OIZT01 (sample SAMN03283278) | human gut metagenome | biome: human-associated habitat; material: feces | host: Homo sapiens | place: Peru | collected 2012
TAGATATGGCTTATATATAATAGATATGGCTGATATATTTATTTGAGACAATGTTATTGGCTCAAATAAACACTAATAAGACTTGAGACAAGGCTTATAGTGAATAAATAAAAAATAAATAAAAAAATATATGTACAAATAATGTATCATGTGATACAATATAATTATAGGAAAGGAGGATACATGGCAAAAGAGACTAAAATTACTAAAGATAAGATTCTAGAGGCTGCTTTTGATATAGTAAGAAGTAAAGGAATAGAAGAAGTAAGTAATAGAACTATTGCTAAGAAATTAGATTGTTCAATAAGACCAATATATTATCAGTTTAATAATTCTGATGAATTAAAAAGAGAACTATATAAAAAGATAGATGACTATTTTTATAAGTTTTTAATGAATAATATGACTGATGATATACCTTATTATAAACAGATAGGAATTAATTATATTAAATTTGCTAGAGAAGAGAAGAATTTATTTAAAGTACTATTTATGAGTAAGAGTGATTATTTACCTGAAAGATTTGTATCTAAAAATGAAAATAATTATAAAGAAATATCTAACTTAATTAGATTAAGTACTAAGTTAGATGACAAAGAAATAAAAACTTTTCATATTAAGATGTGGATATTTGCTCACGGTTTAGCAACACTACTTGTTACTGATACTGTAGTACTAAATGAAAAACAAGTAGCAAGTTTATTATCTAGTGAATTTCAAGCCCTTATGTTACTTGAAGAAAATCCAGATAATAAATGGAATTTAGAAAAATATAAAGATTGGAGAGATAGAAATGAATAATATTAAAAATATTTTATGGGGAATTGTTTTGGTTATAATTGGAGTTATTATAGGACTTAATACTATGGGTATTACTAATATAGATATCTTTTTTGATGGATGGTGGACTTTATTTATTATTGTACCTTGTTTTATTAGTTTATTTACTAATAAAGATAAAACTGGTAATATTATTGGTCTTTTAATAGGAATTATTCTATTACTTGGAATGCAAAATATTATAGATTTTAATTTAATATGGAAGTTCTTACTACCTAGTATAATTGTTATAATAGGTTTATCTTTAATATTTAAAAATACTTTCAATAGTAAGATTAATAACGAAATAAAGAAATTAAATAATAAGAATACAAAAGATAATGAATACTGGGCTACATTCTCAGGACAAAGAATAGATATTCCTAATGAAGAATTTAAAGGGGCTACTTTAAATAGTGTCTTTGGTAGTATTACTTGTGATTTAAGAGAGGCTAAAATTAAAGAAGATGTTGTTATTAATACTAGTAGTGTCTTTGGTGGTATAGATATTATTGTACCTGATGATGTTAATATTAAGATTAAATCTAATTCTATCTTTGGTGGAGTAAATAATAAAAAGAAAAATAATGAAGATAATAAGTATACTATCTATGTAAATGCTAGTTGTTTATTTGGTGGGGTAGATATTAAATGAGTGCAGGACAAAGAATTATTAAGTCTCTAGCAGTTGCTTTTGGTTTATTTTTAACTTTTACAATATTCTTCTCTATAGTAGGAGGATTATATGCTTTTACTAGTATGTTCAGTAAAGATAATGTTATTGAAGAAATTGAATATATTGATGATAAGCATTTTGTTATTGGAGTTCAATTTCATCCAGAGGATATGGATAATACTACAAAATTATATAATTATTTTATTAAAGAGTGTTTAAATAGAAAAAATAATAGAACTTGATTAAATTTAAGTTCTTTTTTGTATTATTAGACATAATATTTTAATGAATAAAAGAAAAGAGGAGTTAGATATGGAAAAAATTGATGTTATAAAAAATATTGGTACAAGAACTGGTGGAGATATATATTTAGGAGTAGTTGGTGCAGTTAGAACTGGTAAGAGTACTTTTATTAAAAAATTTATGGAGTCACTTGTTATACCTAATATTCAAGATGAGGCCGAAAGAAGAAGGGCGCAAGATGAATTACCACAGTCAGCGGGTGGTAAAACTATTATGACTACTGAACCTAAGTTTGTTCCTGCGACTGCTGCAAAAATACAAGTTGAAGATTTTAGCGCTAATATTAGAATGATTGATTGTGTTGGTTATGTTATTAAAGCTGCGAAAGGATATGAAGACGAAAATGGTCCAAGATATGTAATGACGCCATGGTATTCTGATCCTATTCCATTTGTTGAGGCTGCTGAAATTGGTACAGAAAAGGTAATTAAAGATCATTCTACAATTGGTATTGTTGTTACTACTGATGGTACAATTGGAGATATTCCAAGAAGTGAATATATTGAGGCTGAAGAAACGGTAGTTAAGGAATTAAAGGATATTGGTAAACCTTACATTGTTGTACTTAATACTGTTCATCCTAGTTTACCTGAAACTGAAAGTTTAGTAGAAAAATTAAGGGAATCTTATGGTGTACCTGTTATGCCTATAAATATCGAGGCTATGCAAGAAAGAGAAATGTATAATATACTAAAAGAGGCTTTATATGAATTTCCTGTTGAACAAGTTAAGGTTAATATGCCTGAATGGGTTGCTATATTAAATCATGATCATTATTTAAAAAAACATTATATTGAAAAAATAAAAGAATCTGTTACTGAAATAAATAAAATCAGAGACGTAGATAACATTACAAGTCATTTTAGTGATTCTGAGTTTATTTCTAAAGCTTATTTATCTGATGTTGATACTGGTAATGGTGAAATTACTATTAACTTAGAGTCTCCGACTGAATTATATAATAAAGTATTAAATGAAATAATTGGAGTAGATGTAAGTTCTAAGGCTAATTTACTAGCAATATTTCAAGAATATAATGTTGCTAAGCATGAGTATGATCAAATTAAAGGAGCACTTAAAATGGTTAAGCAAACAGGTTATGGTATTGCTTCACCAACTTTAGAAGATATGAAGTTAGAAACACCAGAAATAATTAAACAAGGTAGTAGATATGGTGTTAAATTAAGAGCAAAAGCTCCTTCAATTCATATGATTAAGGTTGATGTTGAGAGTACTTTTGAACCAATCATTGGTAGTGAACTTCAAAGTAAGGAATTAATTAATTATTTAACTAAGGATGAAGGTAATGATATATGGAAAAGTGAAATATTTGGAAGAAGTTTAGATGTAATTGTACAGGAAGGTATTCAAGCAAAACTTTCTATGATGCCAGAATCTGTTAGATATAAATTAGGCCAAACTTTAACTAAGGTTATTAATAAAGGTGCAAATACTATGATAGCAATTGTTTTATAACAACCACACGGTTGTTTTTTCTATATTCTTAGAATAATTGGAAATGTTAATTATAAGTAAACTAATAGTAAAATAGTGCTAAAAATAGATAAAAATTCTTTAAAATACTTGATTTTATTTATATCTTATGATATCTTTAATATGTAAGTATAGTATAAGTACTTGCATAAATAACAAAAATGGAGGTAATAAGAAATGACAAAAGCTGAATTAGTACAATTTATTGCAGAAACTGCAGATTTAACAAAGGCAGATGCTACAAGAGCATTAGATGCTATGGTGGAAGGAGTAACTAAAGGTCTTAAAGAAGAAGGAAAAGTTACATTAGTTGGATTTGGAACTTTCACTGCTAAAAAGAGAGAGGCAAGAGAAGGAAGAAATCCTCAAACTGGTGAAACAGTTAAAATTGCTGCTAGAGTAGTACCTGGTTTTAAAGCTGGAAACAAATTAAAAGAATCTTTAAACTAATCAGTTAAAATAAAAAGAACTAATTATGGTTCTTTTTTTATATAATAAAAAGAGAAACAAATTTTATTTTATTTCTCTATATACTGCAACTACTTTACCTAAAATCATTTCATTAGATATAATATTAACATTAATTGTTTGATGTTTAGGATTTATTGCTTGTAATATTATTCCTTTTGGGTAGCGATATAATCTTCTTACTGCTAGAATACCATTTTTTATTGCTATTACTATATCATCACCATTTTTATAATCATCTTGATGGTTAAAATATATTTTATCTCCTTTGTTATATACTGGTGACATTGAATCATCTAATAGTTTTATAGATAGTTCGCTAGTAGAATTAATTGGTTCATAAGATGCATTTTTATATGTATTTATTATTTTTTCTTTATGTGATGTTAGGTTCTTATCTTTTCTTAATGTTTTTACACATTCTTTAATCATTTTTTTATCAAATAATTCTTTTTCTTTTTTACTCATTGGAATACTCTCAAATTCTTTCATATCAACATTAAATATGTTACATATTTCAAAGAATACATCATAAGGTATATTTAAGGAACCTGTTTCATATTTATGTAATGTTTGTCTATTTTTGGTGCCTCCTAGAGCTTTTGATAAATCTTCAAATGAATAATTATATTTTTGTCTAGCTTCTTTTATTATTTGACATATAAATGGTTTTAAATCATCACTTATTAATTCTTGTTTACTAGTTCTCATATTTTACCTCCTTAGTGATTATTTATATCATTTAATAAATATATTAATTTTGTTCCTGATATACATAATACTACTTTTACTATGTATCTAGTTAATATTAACTCGATTATTGTTAATATATGTACTTGGAATAAGTATGCAATTAATACAAATAATATACATTCAATGAATGAAGATATTATTATAGATAATGTATTACTTATCCATATTTTATTTTTTATTTGTCTTATTTGATGATAGATACTTGAATTTATCCATAGTGATATAATTAATGATATTATAAATGCTAGATAAGTTCTTGTTCTAAAATCAAAGATATGATTGAATGATATATTTGATACACTATTTATTTTACTATTTGTTATTAATGTTACTATAATTGAAGTAGTAAATAACATTAATGATGTTATTAGTATTATGGTTATTATTTTTTTTACTTCTTCAGGGCCTTTTTTATGTACTAGTATTGTTGTTGATATAAATAATAAACTATTTAATACTAAATCTAGGTTAACATCAAAATTAAATAATTCAATTAACTTTGTAGACATTATAGATAATATTATTACAGATATTACTATAAATAAATATATACCTTCATTTTTATATTTTTGATACATATATATAAGTGATAATGTTGCAATAATTATTTCTAAAAATAATACTATTAAGTTCATACATTCACCTTCTTTTTAGTTAGTAAATATGTTACTAATGGAGTAAAAGATGATGTTATTAATACTTTTATTAAATATGATGTTATTATTAATATTATTATTTCATTATACTTAACAGAAAATATGTAACCAAATATATTAAATATAAATGTTTCAATCATTAAGGCATTTAAGTTTGTTAAGATTATTTTTAATTTTGAATCTTTTACGGTATCTTCGATATTATGATATATTATAAAAATTATTAACTGTGTTATTAGTGTTATGAATGGATAAGAGAATAATATTTTATAATTTACTAAGAAGATATTTCTTAAATCTATCATGCTTGTATCTGATACTGATCCTATATATAATGAACCAAATAATAGTAATAAAGTCATAATTATATTTATTCTAAATATTTGGGAGATTATTTTTTTATAATCTTTTATATTGGTTTTTTCTATTATTAAATAAGTCATTAATATAAAGAAGGATGATGTTATTATGTTTGCATTCATATTTAATCCATAGATATTAATTATTTTAAATGATAAGATAAAATTAATTATGTTACATATTAGATATGCATAAATAATTGATTTTTTTTCATTTATGTATGTTATTAAAATTATAAAAGAAAAACTTAATACTATTAATAATAGTAATAATAATATATCCACTTTATACACCTTCTTATTCATATATATTATATCATACTTTTTTAAGATACAAAATATTTTTTTAATTATTTATATTAATTTGTTATTTTATTAAATAAATGCTATATTTAATACTAAAAACAAGACTTTTATTTGTCTTGTTCTTTTCGTTCTTTAATCATGTCATAGAAAGCTTCGATTCTTGTTGTTACTCCAACATCAGAGTCTTCGGAATCAAAACTAAAATGAATTATAGGAATATTTAATTCTTCGCTTATTTTATTCATTATAGGTATTGCATTTATTTCAGGAGTGCAACCAAAACTTTTTATGTGTACTATACCATCATACCCTTTCTTTTTAAGAGTATGTGATAGATAGACACTTTCACTTCCATCTGCCCCAAGATGAAAGCGTAAGTATTTTTTACTTTTTTTAATATGATGATGTAAGGTAAATTTTTTTGTTATTAATAAATAAGTTAATGTTGTTTGTCTAAATACTTCAATATGATGTGATATTATTTTTTCTTCGATATTAGCACTACTAAAAGGTTCCATAAGGGAAAATAATTCTCCGACTAATCCTATTTTTAAATGATTTGGAGGTTTATTTATTTTTATTTTTTTAAATAGATATTTATATTTTATGTTTATTTTAATTATTTTAAATAGTGATATTTTTTCTTGTAATTCATTTAATAATTTGTTATGTAGGTTATTAAAGGAATTTTTTACTACTTCGAATCCTTTGTTTTCTCTAATTATTTTTTCATATTTATCTATTATTAACAAGATTAGTATTGTGTTTATTAGATAGTAAGTAAATGAGAAGATATTTAACTTTTTATTAACTTGTTTAGCAAATTTATATGCTTTTTTTATAGATATATGATTATTATGAATTAGATTTATAAATTTAAAATCATATCCTAAGTCTTTTAATATTTTTTCTTGTAATTCAGCATAATAACCATATCTGCAACCTCCACCTGCTTGGACTAAGATGTTTGCTCCTTGTTCTAGGGCTTCAATATAATTACCTAAGTTATATTTAAATGGTGAACATACGAAATCTGGTGAATTAATACTTCCTAATTCTATTGTTCTTTTAGTAATTTTAGGTGGTATTATTACTTCTTGATGAGTTATATTTTTTATTAAATATGATACAGGTATATAGTAATTACCCATATGAGGAAAAGATATTTTATTCATTATTTTTCCTTTCTTTTAAGATATCAATAAAACTTTCTAGTCTTGTTTCTAATCCTACCATACTGTTATTAGAGTCTATTATTATATTTAATGTTGGTTTAGTTATTTTTCTAATCATTAATTCATTTACTAAAGAATCTACTCCACATGGGAATGTTGTTAGAAATATTACTCCATCATATATTTCTTTATAGTATGAGATACTTCCAATTAATTCTTTTGAATATTCCCAATATAGAGTATTAGATAAATCTTTGGAATATTCTATTGCAGTTTTTTTTAGTAGTTTATCTGAATATATGATATTTATATTGTTTTTTTCTAAGTATGATATTATTGGTGTGGATATATATTTATCATATGTATTGTATGGATGAGATACTAAAAGAATATTTATTTTATTATTATTTAACTTTCTTGTTTGAGTTATGTCATTTATTATCTCTTGATTTTTTTGTTTCTTTTTTCCTAGAAAGTAAGCATAAATTATTTTAAAGATATTTTTATTTATTTTTAAGCCCATTTTAATATATTCAATGAATTCATAATGAAATTTGGTATTTTCAATATTATATGTAAGTATATTTACTTTATCAAAGGTATTTTTTACTATGTCATATAATCCATTAAATTTAACACATACTTTTTTATTTTTGCCATAGTCTGATATTCTTGGTACTAAGATATAATCTGCTTTATCTATTAATGAATAAACATGTCCAAGATATATTTTTGAAGATAAACATGATTCATCAATGGAATATTTTGTGCCTATTTCTATTATTTCTTTATTAGTTTCAGGACTTAAGATTATATGGCAATTTAATGTTTCAAAGAATGTTTTCCATAAGATATAATATCTATAATATAAGAATGCTCGTGGTATACCTATTTTTATTTTTTTCATTTGTTCACCTATAAAAATATATGATAGATATAAAAAAAAAGAACTTTTAAATATGTAAAGTATTGCTATTTGTATATGATTATTATATTTTTTATGTTATAATTTAATTAGATATAGGAGTGTATGTTATGAAGGAATATGATGAATTGTTTCATAATTATTCTAAGTTAGGATTAGATGAAAAGAGAAATAAGTATAGTGAAGAAATGATTAAATTGGCATTATTAGTTAAGTCTTTTTTAAATCAAAATAATTTAGAATTAATTGATATGCCATATAATTATAAAAGTGATATAGATAAAAATATGAAGGAAACTGATTTATTAAATATTAATTTTAGGGATTTATATATATTAAAAACTGAATTATTAATGATGATTAATTGTATAAATCAAGATAGAAAGTAGGTATATTGATGGATGAATATATAAATGGTATAAAAAATAAATATGGTTATAGTGAAGAATTAACAAATTTTTTAAGTCAATTAATTCCTACTTTAATTAAATATTATGGTGAGGAACATAAGAATACTATACTTTCTGCTTTATCAGAGTGTGAGATACATTTTCAAAGTAAAGAGGAAAATGCTGAAAATTATTTAAATTCTTATTTTGGTGTTAATAAAGAATGGGAAATACCATTTTTAACCGGGGCATTTCTAAATACAGAATTATATTCAAAAGATAGTAAAGTAACTTCTAAGTCTATTATTTATTTAAAAAGAGTATATTTTGGAAAATATGTTCCGTTTAATTTTAGTGATGATAGTGATGTTGATTCCTTAATTCATGAAATATGCCATTTGGTTAAGGGATATGGTAAACTAAAAGTTGAAAATGGTAAAATAATTGATTCGAATGGTCTTATGAAAGATACTTATTCGTATAGTAAAGAAAATGGCTTTGTTGCAGAAAAACAGGAGATGTTAGGAATAGAAGAAGCTTTTAACACTGCGGAAACTGCACAAATACTAGAAATGATAACTAAAAGAAAGCAAGAGGCAAAAGGATATAAAATGGCTGGTTATTTAGCTTTAAAATTATTAGAACACGAAGATATTGCTAAAGAAATAAAAAATTCACAGTTTAATGGGGATAGTAATTGGATGCAATATCTTGGAAAAAAGCAAAGTAAAATGTTAATTGATAATTTTGATATTTTAGTAAAGGCAATGTATGTTTCTGATAAAGATATTAATACAAAAGAAATAAGAGAAGAATGGCAACATAAACGAATATCAGCGCGTGATACTATAAAAGATTTTATTGATAATTATTGTTCAAAAGAAGATATAGAAACATTTATGCAATCATTAGCAAATGCAGATAAAAAAACTATTGAAATGATCCAGCAAATGAATGCTTCTAAACAAAATAATAATGATGTTTCTGGACAAATAAGAAGATAAAATATAAAAAGGAGGGATATTGTGAATGAATTTTATGATAATGAAGTAAAAGATAAGCTTATATTTAATGCTGATAAATTTACTTATCATGAAGGAGAATTAGTATTTTATGATTTTCCTTGTCAAGTATGTAGTTATTATAATAATGGAGATAGAAGTGATAAATGTCCAATGGATTTAATTGATAAAATTGTAAATTATGAAATAAAATGTCCAAACTTTCATGATAAAAAAGCTTTTGATTGGGATAAGTTAGATTAGATAACATATGAAGTGTTATCTTTTTTATATTAGAAAATAAAAAAAAGAACACTTGGTTCTTATTTTGTGTAATAGTAATCTGAAGTGTAAGTATAGTTACCTGTATTTGTTTCTATTGTTACTGTATATTTATTATCACTTCCACGATTATAAGCAATTTGTTGCATAATTCCTAATTTACTTGTAGACATTGTTTTATTAACAAAATCTATTTCATAAATGTTGCCTGATAAATCTATTACATAGTTATTAAATAACATATTTAATTTTACTGGTGTATTATTTGAATTAACAAAGATTTGACCATTTTCTACACCAATGCTATAATCTTCATAAACATATAATTGTCCACCAACACAATCTAATACATTTATTACTCCGTTGTATTCTTTTCCGTCATTAGTAGATATTATTTTATTATCTTCGGATAATACATATGGATATTTAGCTAAATTTACTTCAATTATTGATTTTACATTAACATTATTTAATATTTGCCCTACACTCATTGTGTTATCTTCGGATAATACATTATCTAGTGGACGATATAATGCTCCATCGGTAGTTAAAATTAAACTTTCTTTACCTACTTGATATATTGTTTTTATTTTACCATTTATATCTGTATCATTTAATCTTAATACAACATTAGTTAATGTTTCTTCATCTTCTTGTAATTTTACTGTGTTGTCTTCTAATACTAATTGATATTCTGTACTACCTTTCATTACTTTATATTCAGTTGATTCTTCTTTTTCAGTATATACTGGTGTATTTTTTACTGTATAATTTGATGAATTCATCTGTACTACTGCAATATCATCTTGTGATATATATTTTTTTGGTGGATGTAATTTAGAATATACTACTATATAACATATTAATGCTACAAATGCTACTAATAAAAACATCATAATATAAATTAAAGCGTTTTTCTTCTTTTGATATTTAATTTGTTCTTCAGTCATTTAGACCACCTTCCTATTCTTAAAATTATTATATCATTTATTTGTTTTTATTACAACAACTTTTTTTACTTTTTTATTTTTTAATAAAAAAGAACCTTATTCAAGTTCTTCATCATCAATTATAGTTAAGTCTCCTAATTCATCATCATCAAATTCATCATCATCTGTATCAGTACTGTTATATTCATCTATTTCTTCTTCTGGTTCTTCATCGCTTTTTTCTTCAAGGGATTCATATTCATCTACTTCATCATCTTTTTCTTCATATATTTCATCCATATCTATTTTTACTTTGTGATTAGCTTTTAAATCCCAATTTCCATCATTTAATAAGATAAAATCTTTTGAGGTTGTTAATGATTCAAAGAAATCTGCAATTTTATCTTGATATACTGATTCAGGTAATTCTAATAAATTACATACTTCTCTGAATAAATCTGCAGTATTTTTTGTTGTTTTATTTTCTTCTAAATACATTTTTGCTATTTTTGTGTAAGATAATAATTCTAATTCTTCTTTTGACATATTACTTAATTTCATTTTATTTTTCCTCCTAAAAAGTTTCTCTTGGAATTATTCCTATTAAATCCAAGGAATTATTTAATACTATTTTTATTGCTAAGATGAAATTTAATCTTTCTATTGTATATGTTTCATCTTCGTTTATTATTTCTTCTTCATTATAGTATTTATTAAATAATGTTACTAATTCATAGATATAATTACTTATGATACTTGGATTTTGTTTTATACAAGATTCTGTTACTACATCTACAAATTCATATAATTTATTCATGATAATATATGCAGTGGGATTATTTATTGTACTAAAATTATTTACTTTAGTTATCTTTTTGTGATAGTTATTAAATATTTGATATATTTTACTATTGCATTTTTCTATTACATATAATTTATCATTTGGTGTATTTATTTCACTGATATATTTATTATAATCTGTTATATCTATTTGTGAGAATAAATATCTTATTTGATTTATACCATATTTTTCTATTAATTCATTATAATTTATTTCTTCATTGTTATTTAATACTTTTATATCTAATTTAGATATATTTTGAGATAATAATCTTAATGATGAAGTTAATTCTAATGTATCATAATTATTATCTACAATATCTATTAAGCCATCATAATTTTTATTAAATAATTCTAGATGATAAGATATTTTAGGTAATAGATTAGTGTATGTTCCATCATTATAGATTAGTTTTCTATCTTTTTTATCATTAAATAATGTTGTTTTTAACCATAAAGAATCTGTATCAAAATAGGTATAACCTTTTCTATTTAGTAAATCTAGTGTATTATCTACTTGTGAATTATTATATAGTGATTCTTCGCTTATATAATTATCAAAGTTTACTCTTAGTTTATCTAAATATTTTTTTATATAGTCCAAATTGTAAGTTGTCCCTTTTTCTATAAAGGATTTTATGTCTTTATTTATTAATGTATCTTTGTAACTATTATATAATATACTTTCTATATTATTGTCTTTTAGTATTTTTGAATTACATAGTTCTAGGTAATTATTTTTTATTTTTATGCCATATTCTTCCAAAGAAGTATCTTGGACATAGATTTCTGTTTCTACATTATAATCATTATATTTTAATAATCTTGATAAATTATCACCATATATTATATTTTTTAAGTTATTGGTAGTTAATTTATCACATGGATTAATTTGAGATAACATTATATTTATTTTTCTTTGTTTACCTATTTTACTTTTGCCATAGTTAATATTTTGTTCAATTATTTTAGGTATGCCATTTAGCAAGTATTTTTCATTTATAGTTATGTTTAGTATACCTGGATAAATTAAATCAATTTTATCTATTAACGGATGTATTAGAGAACTCTTTAATATTTCCCCGACTTCCTCAGGCTTTTTATGTAATTGTCTTGATATTGATATTGCTATATTTGTGGTATAGTAATTATCTTTTTTGGTTAATATTATATCAGATTCATCAGTTGATATATTTAATTCTAGTAAACTTGTTTTTATGATATGTTGTAATTCTTTTTTTATGTACATATTATTCCTCCAAAAACAATTTATATTCATAAATAGCATTACTATCTAATATTAAATATTTTATGTATATAATTTTATCTGTTATTGATAGTTCTAATGTTTTTATATTTATTTCTAAACATAAATCTTCTTTTTTAATTATATACTCTGATAATATACTTCGATTTAAGGAAAATGTCAATATATTTTTAAATTCATTTGTTTCTCTAATTAATATTAGTTCATTATTTTTTATGTGAATTACGTGTTTTATATTATTATTTATGTATGTTATTTTATCTTTTGTTATTATTGCATTACTAGAAATATTTTCTAATGTATCTTCGTTTATATTTTTTATGTATCCAGTTAATTTTTTTCTTATTATAATCACCACCAAACGACTCATTTGAAATTATATCATAATTATTAAAAAAATAAAACTTATATTTGATATTTTTTTGTAAATAATAGTAATATGGAAAAAATATATGTAAATATGTCTAATTTTTTAAGATAAAATAAGGAATTTATTTGATATAGAAATGTAAATATATAAAATATTTTGATTTTTGGAGGGGAAAATGAAGAAATTTATTAAGAGATGTGTTAAATTTTTTTTGGTATTAATAGGATTATTTGTATTATTTCATTTAGGTCTTTATGTTTATTGTAAAATAACTCCGAAGATGGAAATAAATAAATCACAATCTTATTATTTATATGATAGAAATAATAATTTGATATTTGATGATAATGATGAATGGATTAGTTTAAATAGAATTAGTAAGAATTTGATTAACGCTACTATATATACTGAGGATAAATATTTTTATAAGCATATTGGATTTGATTATTTAAGAATTGGTAAAGCTATTGTTAATAATATAGCTACTAGAAGTAAGAGTGAGGGTGCTTCGACGATTACTCAACAATATGCTAGAAATTTGTTTTTAAATTTTGATAAGACTTGGAAAAGAAAATTAGATGAAGCTGTGCTTGCTTTTGAACTTGAAACTCATTATAGTAAGGATGAGATATTGGAAGGTTATTTAAATACAATTAATTATGGTGGTGTATTTGGGATTGAGAATGCTTCAAAGTATTATTTTGATAAATCTAGTTCGGAACTTAGTTTGGCTGAGGCTTCAATTCTGGCGGGTATTCCACAATCACCAAGTTATAATTCTCCATTTAAGAGTATGGATAATGCTAAAAAAAGACAGTATGTTGTTTTACTTTGTATGAAAAATAATGGTATTATTACTGAGGATGAGATGAATGAGGCATATAATCAAGAATTGGTTTTTAATACTAATGATAATAAGGATGAAATTAAGTCTTTGTTATATTATAGGGATGCTGTTATTGAGGAATTAAAGGGGTTATTACAGATACCTGATAGTTTGATTGAAACTGGTGGACTTAGGATTTATACTTCTTTGGATAAGGATGCACAAGAGGTTTTAGATAAGTCTTTTAATGATAATTTGGTTAATGGTGAGATTGAAGCTTCGGGTATTATGATTGATCCTAATAACGGTGATGTTTTGGCTTTAATTGGAGGTAGAGATTATAGTGTTAGTCAGTTTAATAGAGCAATTAATTCTAAAAGACAGGTAGGGTCTACGATGAAGCCATTTTTATATTATGCTGCTTTGGAAAGTGGATTTACTTCTTCTTCTACTTTTACTAGTGAACTTACGACATTTTCTTTTGCTAGTAATAAGACTTATAGTCCTAAAAATTATAATGATACTTATGCTAATGGACCAATTACTATGGGTGCAGCGATAGCTTATTCCGATAATATTTATGCAGTTAAGACACATTTGTTTTTGGGTGAAGAAACTTTAATTAATATGGCAAATAGGTTAGGTATTAGTAGTAAGTTAGAACCTATTCCTTCGCTTGCTTTAGGTACTGAAGAGATTAGTTTAATTGATATGGTTAGTGCTTATGCTACTTTTGCTAATTTGGGGTATAAGGTTTATGGACATTTTATTAATAAGGTTGAAGATAGTAAGGGTAATGTTCTTTATGAATATAAACATGATGATGAGATGGTTTTAAATTCTAGTTTGACTTTTATTTTAAATGAGATGTTAACTTATACTTATGATAAGGCTTTTATTGATTATAATTATCCAACGGTTATTAGTTTGCTTCCTGAGATGACTAATAAGTATGCGATTAAGACCGGTACTACGGATACGGATTTATGGATAATTGGTTATAATAAGAATGCCGTTTTGGGTATATGGACTGGTTATGATGATAATAGAAAGATTGAATCTGGTAATGGTAAGATTCATAAGAATATATGGATTAATACTATGGAAGGTTATTTAAAAGATAAGAATAATAGTTGGTATTCTATTCCAGATAATGTTGTTGGTGTTTTGGTTAATCCTATTACAGGAGAAGTTGTTAATACTGAGAGTAATAAGAGTAAAATATTTTATTATTTAAAGGGGACTGAACCTACTTATACTAATAATAGAGATTTAGAAACTGTGTTTAGAGAAAATAATAATAGTAATAATAATGATGATAATAGTGAATAGTTTTGTCAATTCAAGCCTAAGGTCTTTCACTGCTAGTTAAAGCCTTAGGTTAAGTCTTTAAAAATATGGGTGTAATGTTAAAAAAATAGTCTTTGTGGGACTATTTTGTTTTATTTTATATGGTTATCTTCTTGCAGCGCGTCTTTGAGTTTGTTCTTGATTATACTGATATGATGATAATAGTATTTGCAATTCTTCCATAGATTTACTATTTAGTTTATTTTTTACATTTTGCATTATATCAATTCTTTCGCTTATACTTATATCTCCAAATGAAAATTCTCCAGCCATGTTCATATTATTTATTATTTTACTAATAATTTCATCTTTCGTTTGTTGCTCTTGTTTAAATGGTTGATTTGATTTTATTTGATTTTGCTTGTTTAATTCATAATTAATATCACTTTCTATTTGAGCACGAATATTTGGTATTTTATTGGTTAATGTTGATATTTTTCTTATAGTATTTGCTAGTTCTACTTCATAATTTGGGTTATTATTTTGTTTTAATGGTGTTAATTTTTTTATTTCTAAATCATATATTTTATCAAAATCCTGTTCTTGATGTTCTGTATTCAAATTAGAATATCCTGATGTTCCTTTATCTTTTGCCCATTCTGGAAGACTTTCTGGTTTATTATTATTAATAGTAGCAAACTTTGGTTGGTTTGGCTGTTGTTGTGCCCATTCAATTTTTTTTGTTAGTTCTTCTTGAGCTTTTTTTAGTTGGTCTTGTAATTCTTTTGTCTCTTTACTTTGTTCTAAGCTAGTTTCTCTACTACTTTGTGCTTCCAAAGTAGCTTCTTTTGATGGTTCGTTGAAAATAGTTTTAAATACTGGCAGTTGTTCTTGAACTACTTTAGGTGATGATTCAAAAATATTTCCTAAATTACTTTTTAATGTTTCAAGTTCTTTATCATTAGTAGAATTAAAATAACTTATTGATGAACTTCCAAAATCTAGTTGTTGTTTTCTTATTTCTTTTTCAATATCTCTTAAAAAACTTTCTCTTGTAATATTTAATCCTATTGATGTTAAATTTCTCATTATTGAATTTAATTTTCCTTCGAATAATATATCATTTTTCATTTTTTCTAGGGCAAGTTTTTTTACTTCTTTTAAATATCTATCTTTTAAATCATCGTATTTTATTTCTTGTTTCTCTGTTTTTCTTATATGTTCTTGATCTATACCATATATTTTATTACGATCTATTTTATCTGATTCAATAGAATCTAATAATTGATTAATTCTATCTGCTTCCTCGATTAATGATGTTTCTATATTTGATTTACTTTTTTCACTTGATTCACTAATTCTGCCAAATTCTCTCATTTTTTGCTCCTTTTTTATATTGTTATCTAATTTTACCTTTTGTATTAGAAATATCTATTATACTGTTTAAATTTTTACACATATTTTCTTTATTTAGTTGATTGTTTTGTTTTAGAGTTAGGAATATATTTACAATTTGTTCTTTGTATGTATTAATAAGTTCCAATATTTCATTATATCCATTATTTTGACTAATCTGGTATATTAAGTCATTTGTAGAAATTCCTAGATATGATAATAGTGAATGGAATGCTATATAATTTTTATCTGATTCTGATAAATTATCTTTATATTGCATAGTATCAATATAATATATTGGTAAATTCATTTTTAAGGATAGATCTTTTGCTTCTTGATAGTCTATATTTATGTCTTTTTCTCCTAATCCTATTACTACAATACCACAAGGTTTAGCATTAACAAGAATCTCATTATAGCAAGTTGATGAATATAAATCTTCACTTTTTTCTTGTGCTCTTTCTTTTCCTATACTTTCTATAGCGCTTGGTGTAGCAAGGGTAGTTCCTTTTTCTTTATTTTTTGAATCTACTCCAAATACATTTGAACCAAGATCATACGCACTAACCATAATAATTTCTGAATCATTAGGATATATAAATCCTACTTTTCTAGTTTTAGAACCATAAGTTGCTATAAAATCAGAACTAATCATACTGCATGATGACTGCATTGGTCTATTTATCAGTAGTTCTGCTTGACTAGCTAAACTTCCTCCAGATATATTGGAGAATAATACTTTAAATTCTTTGTTATCTTCTAGTTTATTTGATAGTGATTGTTTCCAAATTTCTGTTATTATTTCTTTGTATTTGGTTTCTAATGTTTTAAGATTTACTTTACCATTATTTAATTTTATACAATCTGTCATTATTTCTTTAATTTGATTATTATTTAGTAGTTGTCTATAATTATCATTTGATATTAATGATTTTAAGGATTCTACTGCTAGAAATAAACCTTCTTTTCCATAAATATCTTTGTATTTATTTTCTATAAAATCCATATTATTAATTTTACTTAATTTGTTATTATATTCTGCTAATATTTCATTATATTCATTTATTATATTATTACTATTTAATGAAATATTACTAAGTGTTGTTTGTAATTCTTTAAAGTTTGGATTATTTTTTATTATTTCACTTTCAAATCCATATTTAAATCTAATTATTCCTATTGTTGAGATTAGTTTTTTATAGATTAATTGTAATTCTGTTTCATTAGCTTTTTTTACTTCTTTTTCAATAGAATAAATGTATTGCATATCATTATCCAAATTTTCATTATCGTTATATTTAAAAGTTTCAAGTTCAAAACTTTCTATTAAATCTAAAATATCTTTTTTTAACATATGCATAATCCTTTCATATTCCATTTACTATTCTTTAATTTTATTATAGCATGAATTTTATTTGTTTTATGTATTTTATCTTATATTTTACATTTTAAATTATTATATAATGTAAAAAATAGTCTTTCTGGGACTATTTTTGAATTTTAAATGTTACTAAATGTTCAGTTGGTGTGTCTGATTCTTCAAGAATAATTTTATAACCACTATGCTCTAATAATGGTAGTATATCTTTTAGTATTGTTGTTGCTAATACCATATTGTTTGTTTGTGGTTGTGATACTACTGGTTCATTAGATGTTGAATTTGATCCAAATTGTGGAATACCATTAGGTTCAGGGAATGCTTGTGGCATCTCTGGTGCTACTGGTATTGTTGGTTCAGCATTTACTTGAGGCATTTCAACTGGTGTTGGTGCTGGAACTGGACCAAATTGTGGCATCTCTGGTGCTGCTGGTATTGTTGGTGCAGTATTCATTTGAGGCATATCAACCGGACCAGGCACATTTTGAGATGTTGACATATCTATTGGTGGAGGTGTCATTGGCATTGCACCACTCATATTATTCATTGGAACTTCTGTATTTAATGATTGATCTTCTAATGATGGGAAGAAATCATTTGGTTTTTGATTTACTACTGTATTACCTAATATTGGTTCAGGTATAGCAGCATTTCCCATTTGTGGTTTTTCTTGTTCTTTTAAAAGTCCATTATATTGATTTACATTTGTATCTTGATTATTCATAATTTTTTCCTCCACTTTTTCTTCTTTTTGTTTTTCTATAAAGTCTTTTTTATTTAAGTCTTCTAGACTAAATTTATCTATTACTCTTTTTTCTTTTTTGATTGTATTTTTATCTTGTAATTCTATTTCGTCTTGATTGTTATTAATTATTTTTTCTAAATCTTTTATTGTTAATCTTTCTTTTATTATTCTATTATATAGATTTAATTGTTCTTGTTTATTATTTAATTTAGTTAGTATTCTTGCATGGGATTCAGATATTTTGTTATTTAATAATGCTTCTTGGATTTCTGGTGGTAATTTTAATAAATTTAATTTTGCCTCGATTATATTTTTTTCTTTACCTATAATATTTGATAATTCATCAATATTACATCTGTTAAGTAGCATTATTTGTTCATAAGCATTGGCTTCTTCGATAGGATTTAATAACTGTTTTTGAATGTTTTCGTTTAGTATTAATTCTGCTAATTCTTTATCATTTATTTCTAATACTATTGCAGGTACTGTTTCTAATCCTATTCTTTTTGCAGCTTTATATCTTCTTTCTCCATCTACTATTTCATATTTATCTTCTAGATGTCTTAATACTAGTGGTTGTATTATTCCATATCTTTTTATTGATTTTGATAGTTCATTTAATGATTTATCATCAAATATAATTCTAGGTTGATATATGTTTGGAATAATTTTATTTATAGGAATACTGACTATTTTTCTTTCTTCATTCATATTCAACCTCTTTCTATCTTTTTATTCTATATATATAATACTATATTTTTTTAAATTTTACAATAACTAAATTTAAAAAGACACATTTTAGATGTCTTTTTTCTTTATTTCTGTATATTTTCTTGGGTATATATTGTTTGTTTTATTATTTTTTTTATAGATAATTAATGTACGATTACTATTTTCTATTGGTAGTTTAAATTTTATTTCGTTTATTTTTGTTATATCTAGTTTTTTATAATAATTATCTATATTTGTTATTTCATTATCTATATTAGATTTCATTGCTATGTAGTAACCATTTACTTTTACTAAGGGAATTGAATACTCTAATAAATGTTTTAGTGGTGCTACTGCACGAGAGGTTACTATATCAAATATTTCTCTATTATTTTTAGAATAATCTTCGGCACGCGAATTAATTATTGTTAAGTTTGGTAAATCTAATTTTTCTTTTAATATATTTAAAAAATTACATTTTTTATTATTTGATTCAATTAATGTTACTTTTAAGTTAGGATACATTATTTGTAATACTACTCCTGGGAAGCCTGCGCCTGTCCCTATATCACATAATGTTTGATTATTTAATTCTATTATTTTAGTTATGGTCAAACTATCATAAAAATGTTTTAAATATACTAATGGTTCTTCGGTTATTGAAGTTAGATTATATTTTTTATTTTCTTCGACTAAAATATTATAATATAAATTTAATTTTTCTAAGTCTTTTTGAGTTATATTTATATTTAATTCTTTTAAACTATTTATAAATTCTTCTTTATTCATTATAATACTTCCTTAAATATACCATTAATATTGAGATATCTGATGGATTAACACCACTTATTCTTAATGCTTGTCCAATTGAAGTTGGATTTATTTTTTTTAGTTTTTGTCTTGCTTCGGTTGCTATGTTTGGTATTAAGTCATAGTTTATATCTTTTGGTATTTGTTTTTCTTCATTTTTTAACATTTTTGCTGCTTCGCGTTCTACTTTAGCAATATATCCTTCGTATTTAATTGATATTTCTACTTGTTCAATTACTTCTTTGGAATAGTTTAGTTTTATTAAGTCTAGTTTTTCTAAGTCTTTAATTGTGATTTCATTTCTTTTTAATAAATTATATACACTTATTCCATCTTTTAATAATGGTGTATTTAATGTTTGTAATTTATCATTTGTTTCTTTTGTTGGAGTTAATTTTATTTCTTTTAATTCATTAGATAGTGTTTCAATGTCTTTTAATTTTTGTAAAAATTTATTATGTCTTTCTTCATCAATTAATCCTACTTTATATCCGTATTCTCTTAATCTTATATCTGAATTATCATCTCTTAGTAATAATCTATATTCTGCACGGGATGTTAACATTCTATATGGTTCGGTTGTTCCTTTGGTTACTAAGTCATCAATTAATACTCCAATATATGCTTCATTTCTTTTTAAAATTAGTGGGTCTTTATGTTCTAGTTTTAATGAGGCATTTATTCCAGCGATTAATCCTTGGGCTGCTGCTTCTTCATAACCACTTGTGCCATTTATTTGTCCTGCAGTAAAAAGATTTGATAATACTTTTGTTTCTAATGATGCAGTTATTTGCGTTGGATATATGGCATCATATTCAATTGCATAGGCATATCTTAATATTTCAGCATTTTCTAATCCTGGTAGTGAATGTACCATTTGTTCTTGAATATCTTTTGGCATACTTGTAGAAAATCCTTGTAAATAGATGTCATCATAATACATACTTTCTGGTTCAAGAAATAATTGATGTCTTTCTTTATCTCTAAATTTTACGATTTTGTCTTCGATTGATGGGCAATATCTTGGTCCGATTCCTTTGATATCATTTAATCCACCATACATACTTGATTTAGATAAGTTATCTAATATTATTTTATGCGTTTCTTTGGTTGTATATATTAGGTGACATGGTTCTTGATTATTTACATCATATAATGGTTCTATATCATGTGAAAATGTATATGGTGTTGTGTCTCCTAACTCTACTTTTGTTTTAGTGAAATCAATGGTATCTCTTTTAATTCTTGGTGGTGTTCCTGTCTTCAATCTTAATATTTCAAATCCATATTCTTTTAATTTATCTGATAAGTGCATTGATGGTTTTTCTCCGTGTGGACCACTTCTTGTTCTTGTGTTACCTATTAAGATATCTGATTTTAGATATGTTCCTGTGGTTAATATAACTATTTCACTTTCTATTTTGGTTTTATCTTCAAGAATTACTCCTTTTACTGTGTTGTTTTCTACAATTAAGTCTTCCACTAGAGATATTTTTATATCTAGATTTTTTGTATTTTCTAGTGTTTTTCTCATTTCTTTTGGATATGTTACTTTATCTGCTTGTGCTCTTAGACTTCTTACTGCTGGTCCTTTTGAGGAATTTAACATTTTCATTTGAAGTAATGTTTTATCAGCATTTATGCCCATTTCTCCACCTAGGGCATCTATTTCTCTTACTATTATACCTTTGGCTGAACCTCCGATTGAGGGATTACATGGCATTGTAGCTATATTATCATAATTTCCTGTAATTAATAATGTTTTATGTCCTATTCTAGCACTTGCTAAGGCTGCTTCACACCCTGCATGACCTGCTCCTACTACTATTATTTCATATTTCATAATTTCACTTCTCTTCTATTTTCCTAAACAAAATCTACTAAATAGTTCATCTAATAATTCATCTGTATAAGTTTCTCCGATTATTTCTCCAAGTGTACTCCAAGCATCTTTTAGTTCTAATTCAACTATATCTATTGGATCATTATTATTAATATTATCTATAGCATTAGAAATATTATTTAATGATTTTTTTAATAATGATATACTTCTTGCATTTGATAGATATGTTAAGTCTGATGTTTCTAATTTTTCTAGATTAAATAATTCTTTTATTTTATCTAAGATAATACTTGCATCATTATTTAATAAACTTACTTTTAATACTTCTTCTTTTATTGGAGTTAAATCTATTACTTGTTTTAAATCTGTTTTATTTAATACTATTATGTGTGTTTTATTTTTTATTTTATTATATAATTCTAAATCCTCTTTGGTTAATGGTTCATTATTATTTAATAAGAATATTATTAGGTCAGATTTATCTATTATTTCGTAAGATTTTTCTACCCCAATTTGTTCTACAATATTGTCTGTTTCTCTTATTCCTGCGGTATCTATTATGTTAAGTAATACTCCATTTAATTTTATTTGTCCTTCGACAATGTCTCTTGTTGTGCCTTCAATATCTGTAACTATTGCTTTTTGTTCTTCAAGTAAACTATTTAATAAACTACTTTTACCTACATTTGGTCTTCCTATTATTCCTACATTTATTCCTTCGTTTATTATTCTTCCATTTTCTGATTCTTTGATTGTTTTTATTAATGTATCTTTTATTTTATTAATACTTGGTAATATTTTTTCATTAGAAAGTACTTCGATATCTTCGTATTCTGGATAATCTATATTTACTTCGATATTTGATATTATTTGTATTAAATCATCTCTGATACCAGTGATTAACGATGATACTTTTCCACTTAGTTCATTTATGGACATTTTTCTTGATGTTTCTGTTTTTGAAGATATTAAATTCATTATTCCGTCTGCTTCGACTAAGTCTATTCTTCCGTTTAGAAAGGCTCTTTTTGTGAATTCTCCTGGCTCTGCTAAGCGAGCACCATTTGATAGTACTAATTCTAAAACTTTATTTGTAGTTGATATTCCACCATGACAATTTATTTCTACTATATTTTCTTTGGTATATGTTTTTGGTGTTCTCATTATACTAACTAATACTTCATCTATTATTTCATTATTATCTACTATGTAACCATAATGGATTGTATGTGTTGGCACTGTTGTTAGATCTTTTCCTTTGAATATTTTATTTACTATATTTATACTATCTTCACCACTTAATCTTATGATTGAAATTGCTCCTACTCCTAATGATGTTGATATTGCTACTATTGTATCATCCATATATAGTACCTCCTTTTTTTCTTTTATATTTTATCACAATTAAAAAGAAAAAGAAAGATTATCTTTCTAATTATTTTAATTTACAGTATAACATGTTTTTAGATTAATATTTAATGTATTTAATAATCTATTTATTTCTATATTATTTGTAGATATTAAATATTTAATATTATCTTTTGAAGTTATTTGATAATACTCTGATTTTATTATATCTATATTATCTACTAGTATTTTATCTATATCAAAATTATATGTTCCTGTTTTAGATAAATATTCATTATTTTTTTTATCATATCCATATATATATTTATATGTATTATCATTATATATTTCTAGTAATGATGTTTCGCAATTTACTCCAAAGTATTTTATTTTATATGAAATATTATTGGTAGTTATATTGTTTAAGTCTTCTTCAGAATTCATTATTATGGAATTTAGGATATTTAATGTTTCTTTATTTGTATTATTAGAATTTATACTTATGTTGTTTGTAGTATTAAAGATATTTTTTTCTAGATAGTCTTTAATGTATTTCTTGTTTTCTTCATTAAATATTACTTGATAATTCTTTTTACATGATATATCACTACATGATGTTAATACTTTTATATTATAGTCGTTATCTATATATATGTTATATGATACTTGGTTATCTATATATTCTATTTTATGATTATAGTCTAATAATTCACTATTATTATTTATAATGCTATTAAATATTGGAAATGATTCTGTATCTAAATCCTCATATTTTATTGTTATTTCTCTATTATTATATGTTAAATTATCTAAGTAATCATATAATCTATTCATATCTTCACGCATAAAGTCTATTTTATATTCATTAATTTTAACTTTATCACATGGTTCGATATTACATTCTTTTTGATATACTTTTATTATTTTTTCATATACTTTTATTTCATATGTATATTGTTTATCTTCATAAGTTATTTTATATTTATAACTATCATTTACTATTAATATAAATATTACTCCAAATAATATTAGGAATAATGATGCGAATAAAACTATTTTTGATGTTTTCATACTTCCTCCAATTTATCTTTATATTAATTATACCATATAATTAGTAAAAAAGAAGAATTTTTTTATTTTATTTCTTCTTTTAATTTTATTACTACACATCTATTTGGTTCTTCGCCAATACTTTCTGTATAGACATATTTGTCATCTGCTAATACACTGTGTACTATTCTTCTTTCATAAGAATTCATACTATCCATTGTTACTTCTACTTTTGTTTTAGCAACTTCTCTTGCTGTTTTTTTAGCAAGATATTCAATATTTTTTTCTTTCTTTTCTTTATAGTTTTCTACATCTAATAGTATTGATAATTTTTCATTTATTTGATTAGATACTATTTGTCTTATTATTGTTTGCAATGCTCCGATAGTTCTACCATTTTTTCCTATCAAGATTGCATTATTATTTGAGAATAATTTTATTGATATTGATTTATCTCTTCTTCTTACTTCAAAGTTCGTTTCTATTCCCATTAATTTTAATATTTCACTAATTGTTTCTTTTATATAGTTTTGTACATCATTTATTGTAGTTACTTCAATTTTTGCTGTCTTTTTTAGTAATGATGATTTTTCTTCTTTATTAATTATTATTAAATCTTCTTCATTTACTTTTAATTCTGATAAAGCTTTTTCTTTTACTTCATCATATGTTTTTCCTTCATATGTGTACTTCTTCATTATTTTTTCTTCCTTTCCACTAGTAAATTTTGTACTATTGTAAATGTACTAGATGCAATCCAATATAATCCTAGTGCTGTTGGTAATGAGAATGATGCGAATGCTATTATTACTAACATAAAATATAATGTGAATTTCATTTGACCACCTTGTTGTGATAATGATTGGTCTTTTAATGTTTTTCTAAATGATAAATATGTTGTACCTAGAATTAATATTATTAATATTATGTACCAGTAATTTCCTGAGGCAATTCCTTTTGGTACTGTTGTTCCCATTTCAAATACAAGGAATTTATTTTCAAATATTGCTGGTGTTCTATTTATTGCTTCAAGGAAGGCAAATAATAAAGGTAATTGAATTATTGCAAGCAAACATCCTGAAATAGGATTAATTTTATATTTTTGATATATCATCATCATTTCTTGTGCTTTTCTTTGTTGATCTTCAGTTGATTCTTTACCTGCATATTTTTTCTCTAATCTTTCTAATTCTGGTTGAGCTTTTTTCATCATTTCTGATTGCATCGCTGTTTTTCTTGTTACAGGTATAAGTGCACATCTTATTAATAGACAAGTAATTATTATTGCAAGTCCATTGTTTTTTACAAGTGAACCTATTTTTAAAATTACCCATGCTAATGGTTTTACGAAGAAACTTGTCCATAATCCTTCATAATCTGTTATTGGAGTAAAATCCTTACATTCAGGTAATTTAGATATATCCACATTATTATCTTCATAAATTTTTAACATATCTTCATCAGTCGGTCTACATATAATATTTTCTGTTACTGATTGACCTGTTTTTTCATTTGTTACTATTTTGTTTTCACTATCTTTTAGATTTTTTGTGCATCCTGTTAATAATAAGATACTTAGCATTAAAAGGATAAATTTAGTTTTTTTGTTTTTCATTTTTTTCTCCTATCTTTTTAAATAGATTTATAAGTTCTTGTTCTTTTTCTTGATAAGATAAACTTAATATCTCTTTTCTTATTATTATAACATAATTATATCCATTTTGTATATTATTTTTGTTATTATCTATGATATTTTTTATTTGTCTTTTATTTTTGTTTCTAATTACTGCATTTCCTATTTTTTTAGGAATAGATATTCCAAATAATGTATTATCACTTTTTATATAAAATAATGAATAATATTTATTTTTTAATTTATTATTTTTATTTATTACTTTTGTATAATCATTACTTTTTTTTATTATTTCTTTCTTCTTCATAATTCACTTCCATCCTTATTATATATATAATAATATTTTAAGTCAATGTTAAAAACAAAAAAAGCCACTTAAAGTGGATATTTTTATGCACATAATTTTTTTCTTTTTTTTGCTCTTCTACTTTTTAAAACATTACCTTTTATTCTACTAAAGAAGCCATGCTTTTTAGCTTTTTTTCTATTATTAGGTTGATATGTTCTTTTCATTATATAATACACCTCCAAGTCAAATGCTATTTTATTATATAGTTTTATTTTAATTATGTCAAGATATTTTCAATTTTTTATATTAATATATAGTCTAATGCTCGCATATCATCTCCTATTAAATATACATAATTATTGCCAAACTTTTCTTTTAATTCTTTTATTTTTTGTTCTACTTCTTCTTTATCTAATGAAAATATTTCTATATAATTTAATATTATATCGTTTATGTAATAGAAATGATATTCTTTTAATAGTTTATATATTTCTTTAAAGTTGTCTTCATCTAATCCTTCTAAATAATTATAATCATAGTTTTCTACTACCATGTTATAGTAGAAATCATCTAAATACTTTTCTAAAAACATATTATTTTTCCTTTTCTTTCTTTGTATATCTATTTATTAATTCTTCAAGTGTTACTTTATATCTTATTTCCATATTTATATTACTCATGTTATAGATTGGATTTAATATACCATTATTAGTTACTAATATATTGTTATCTATAAGATACATTGTCTTTGCATATAATTCTTGATATGATATATTTTGCACTTCTTCATATGGTATTTGATATTCTTCACATAGTTCATTCTTTTTATCTGCTTCTTTTTTTATACTCCATACCATACCTATTTTATCTAATAATTCTATTCTTTCTTTATTTAATTTTCCATTCTTATAGGATTTTCTTTGTCTAGCAAGCCACGCTCCTAGGCTATGACCTTTTTCATCATAAGTTATTCCATCTAATGTTTTAAAACTCTTTGGTATTTCTAAATTGTTATTTTTTTTAAAATATACCTTTGCTAATTTGTGATATTCCTCCCAACTTATAACATCGGTTTTATTTTCAAAACGTATTCCTATTTTATTTAATAGTTCTTTTCGTTCTTTATTTAATTTATGACTCTTATAGTTTTGTCTTTGTTTAACGAGCCACATTCCTAGATTATAACCATTTTTATCATAGCTTATTCCATCTAGTGTTTTAAAACTATTTGGTATTTCTAAATTATTATATTGGTTATAGTAAGCCTTGGCTAATTTGTAATATCCTTCCCAACCTATTATTTTTATTTTATTTTCAAAACGTATTCCTATTTTATTTAATAGTTCTATTTTCTCTTTACTTAATTTACCACTCTTATAGGTTTGCCTTTGAGCCTTAATCCATACTCCGAGACTATAGCCGTTTTCACCATAATTTATTCCATCTAGGGTTTTAAAATTATATGGTATTTCCAAATCGCCCCTTTTTTCAAAATATA
>OIZT01000408.1_pt1 | contig 27610 bp, 18 predicted proteins | sample 1588611 | NCBI WGS metagenome assembly OIZT01 (sample SAMN03283278) | human gut metagenome | biome: human-associated habitat; material: feces | host: Homo sapiens | place: Peru | collected 2012
CCCTCTATCACGCCCGAGCCGATGAAGCACCCTTTCTTGCGGAAGGCGCGGTACTGCATGCGCCTGCGGTGCTTCTCGAAGTAGGCCAGCGCCGCGAGGATTTCACCCTTTCGGGCATGTCCCCGCGCGATGCCGCGGAAGAACCTTATCGTGCTGTCCACGCCCCATTTCCGGAGCATGTCCCGCCGCGTCCTGAACAGCTTCCTGAACCGTTCCCCGTCCGTGTCGGGGCATGCGGCCCCGCACAGCTCGGACAGATGCCCGCATGTATGGTAGAAGTCCACTATCTGCACTGCGCCCCTGAAGCGCTGGTCCGCCATCTCCCATATCCAGTCCGCCCCGTCGGACGTGAACACCGCCGTCTTCGCCCTGTGGTAGCCGCGCCTCGCCGCCTCGTTGCAGGGCGCCTCCCCGAAATCGGCCCAGTCCGAGAACTGGACGACGCGGGTCGTCGAGCAGGGGATGCGCTGCACCTCGCCCTCGGCGTTCGCCCCCTGCAGGAACACCGCCCCGACCTTGATCTGCCGCTTCCTCGCAGGCCTGCCGTCCCTGCCCTTGACGCCGACAAGATCCTCCTTGCGCAGGGGGAGCCCGGTCATGTCCGCCTGCAGGTTGATCACGTCGTGTTCCGACGCGTCCTTCGGGCGGGCTGCCGCCCATTCGCGCTCCCCGTCCGCGACGGCGGACACGAGCCTGTGGATCCTGCGCCCCGTCACCGGGACGCCGGACGCCGCCGTCACCGTCTCGCCCGCGGCGTCGTAGGACTGGAGCATCGCCCCCGCCCGCGAAAGGAGGGCCGCCATTGGCGGCGTGCAGCCGCAGACGACCCCGATGGCCTCGTCCAGCGGAAACGGCACCTCGCCTCCGGGGACGTAGGCCCTTGAGTAGCGCACCTCCCCGACGGTGGACAGCACCGTCGCGGTCCTCGTCCCGCGTCGCCCGTCCGGGCGCCCCACGCCCGGCAGCGTCGGCAGCTCCCCGGTGTAGAACGCGCCGAGGAACCGCGCCACCGTCCGCAACGCGGCCCTGCGGAGCGCATCCTCCACCGAGACGAGCTCTACCGTGCCGGACTTCCCGATCCGCGCCCGGATCGCGTCGATGGCGGCCTTGACCTCGCGCCCGTACTCCCAGCGCTCCTCCGCGTCTTTTTTTTTGAAGGGGCGTCGGCTTCGGCCTCCTTTGCGCGGAAGTACTCCCTGACGAGCGCCTGCGCCTCCTTCCCGCGGGCGATCTCCTCGCGGACGTCCGGCGCCTCCCCCGCCGGAACGCGCCTCGTCCTCTTCTCCCCGCCGTCGCTCCACGTCAGGACGTAGTACGGCCCCTGCCTGTGCGCCTCCCCGTCCCTGCCCTTCACGGAGTAGGCCTGTTCCGTCAGCTGCCCTCGGCGCAGCGTGCCCAGGGCCGCAAGGTCCCCCAGTATCTCGCTTGATGTCCTCATGACGCCTCCTGTAGGTTTATTTACTACAACATCATATCACAACGCACCCCGCAATGCCATAGGTCAGTCTCAAAAAATCACGCCTCCCTCAAGCGCTCCTCGTTCAAGGCGGCGGCACGGACGGCGGCATGAGCAACTTTCCCTGACAAGGTCACTTTCTTGTCATACACCCTCGCCGATTTGACCTTCACCTTCGCATTGACGTGCGGATCCCGCTTCGCGAGCCGGTCGAGAAGCGAAGTCTCGCCCGACGTCAGACCACCGAACATCTTCTCCTGGTGGCGCATCGCGATCCGACGCCGCAGGAAGATCTCGCCGAGCATCCCCGCCGGTTTCCCGAACGTGCGCTCGTACTCTTCCTTCAGCTCCAGGTGGGTCAGCGTCCGCAGACGCGCCACCTCTTTTCTGACATCTTCTTCAGTCATGTCCCAGTCTCCGTTTGCACGGCATATAGTGCCGTAAACAATGCCCTATAATCAAGCTAAAATAGACGATTTCTCACTATTTTCACACATTTCACCCGCCTCCATGATCTTTCGGACCGCCTCCGCCGCGATTTCCGCGGCGGAAACGGCATGGACGGGCATCGAACTTTCCGAGGCCCCACGGCTCACGCCCCTTCCGGATCTCGTCCCGCGTGCGGAACCCGCAGAAGCGGGCCTTGCACTGGATGCCGGGTATGAGTTTGCGGACAACCCTCATCCGGGGGATGGCGAGACACTTGCTCAACTCGCTGACCGTGTACCCGGCCAGGCGGAGCCGCAGCACCTGCAGCTCGTCCGCCGTCAGCATCCCGACGAGGGTGTTCATGTCCATCCGCAGCTCGAGCATCTTCACCGTCTTGCAGCCGTCGCTGAACCGCGCGTCGTTCGCCGAGACGTAGCCGAGGGCCCTGGCCTTGTCCGGCGGATGACCGGCAATCGGCACTTCCTCTCCGTCACGCACCATGCGACCCGCGGCGGTGATGATGTTCGCGATCGAGTTCTCGACGATCGTGCGAAGGTAATTGGTGGCCGAAGCCGTCCGCCCCTCGTCGTTCCGCCGATCTGGATCATAGCTGCCGACCGCGTCGGCGATGCGTTCGGCGATAATCCAGAAGTAGTCCTCGACCTCGTACTGCTTGATGATCCCCTGATCGAGCAGCTCCTTCAGTGCGTGATTGATGCGGGGATTCATCATCTTCATCGCCCATTCGGGCGTGATGAACTCCGGCTGTTCGACGCGGCGTTCCCAGTTGCGTTCGCCGTTGGCCTTGTAGGCCCCCTTCACGTTGCGGTAGGTCTTGCCCATCTCAGACGGCCCTCGCTTTCTTTTGCGCGGCCTTGCGGGCGCGGTACGCGGCGCACGCGCGGCAGAGGCGCTCGTACTCGGCGCGTTCGGACATCTCGATGCGGGCGTCGATCCCGGCGTCGTGGTTCACGAACCACTGGCGCAGGCTGGGCGACGAGTAGAAGTCCTGCCGGATGACGCCGGGCGTGTTCAGGTGCGGACGGATGACGCCGGTCGTCACGCGGACGCGGACACCGTTACCGGTGCGATCCTCGATGACGATGTGCGACTGTGCCGAATGGGGGCGCATGCGGCCCCGGTTGCGACGGTTGTTCCTGATCTTGCGGCCCCACTTGCCGCGACCCTGAGTGGGAGGGATAGCCATGTTCATTTCGCGAATTCCTTTGTTTTGCGTGTCGGGAACTCACCAGCGGCCCCCGGCGGTTGAGTTATCCGCCGCATCTCGGGAGCCGTTGATGAACTTTTTTCACACACCGCGGAATTCCGCGAAGGCCCTGGCCAAAGCGGGCATGACCGTGTGCCGGAATTCGTGTTCGGTGATGCCGACCAGCGACGGAATGTCGCGCTTGAACACACCCGCCATCAGGAGTCCGCAGACCCTTTTCTGCACGGGCGTCAGCTTCGAGACAATCGCCTCGACGTCGATCTTGAGATCGGTGCGGGCGAGGCCGTCATCGCCCTCGTCGGCGACGCGTTCGATCTCGCGCTCATCCTGCTCGACGCCGCTCGGATCAACGACCTTCTGATCGAGGGTCAACAGCTCGTTGGTCCTCTTCATGCGCGTCGAAGCGCGCTTGGAGTCCTTCACGCTGTCGCTAATGATGCGATAGTTGAGAGAAGCCTCGCCTGCCCCCTTCGCCGCATCATGGCGCTTCCTGTCACGGGCACGGGCCAGGGCCAGGGCGGCCCAGCCCGCCTCGTCCTCCGCATCCTGCTCCGACAGCCCGCGCCTGCGGGCGTTCCCCTTGACAGCGGCCAAACACCGCATCGTCTCTTCCGGGAGGGCGTTGGGATCAACGACCTTGTTGTTCTTCTTCTCGGTCGGGCACGCACCCGTTCCATTCGCCGCCTGGACGGCAGGAGCCATGAACTTCTTCATTTGGCATTTTCCTTTTCAGTTCCGGCCCAGCGCTCGATCCCGCACCTCGGGTTCGTCGCTGTTGGCCTCTGAAAGCGCGGCGGGTTGTGGAGGAAAATGCCCTAAATCCCACAATCAAAAGCGCCGACCCACAACGGACCGGCGCGATATAAGTATAAAAAAGAGCGAATCCTACACGATTCGCTCTAATATAAATAATTTTAATTATTTTTATCGTTGTGGGTTTATTGTGGGTTTCCACAACGCCCATCCGGGGGGGCGGCCCCCAATTTCAACAACAGTTCATCGCTGGCGTTTCGAACAAGGCGCTTGGCCTCCATGACGTCAATCTTCTCGCGTTGAGCCCTGTAACGCGCGGCACACACGATCATACCGTCGTAGTCCTTGCGTTCAATCGCGTCGGAAAAACCATCGGGGATGGCAGTCTTGCCACCCATCCAGTTGGCAATCGTATTGATATGAGCTCCGAACAGCCGTGCCAAGTTGGGTTGGGTGAACAGCTTCTTAACGGGTCCTTTCGACCGAACAATTGTCAGCATCTCCCGTCTTCCGATCTTTGAAAATCCGCTTACGGTCGCAGGGATGGGTTCAGACTTCAGTCTTCGCATCATCTGATCAAGGAAGGGAGCATCGCCGGATGCCGCATGTTCCTGGCGCTGAATTACTCTGCTCTCACTCTCGTTCAGTGCATCGGAAGCCAGTTGCAATTCATTCCCGAGCTGATTGGCCGCTTCCATGAAGTCACGACGGGATTTCTCAAACCGCCTCGTGCCATTAACAATGTCACCGAGACAACTTGCCCATTTCTCTGACGCCCGAGAGGCCGCATTAAGATGGCTATCATGTGGCAGTTTCTCCAAATAATGCATCATCGCCTTTACACCCGAGCACGAGGCGAGGTAGGCCGACATCAGCGTTTTCCGATCGAAACCGGACGCAGACATACGTGGAATTGCCTCACAAACCTGTGACGAACAGGCCGAGAACAATTGAGCAAACGCATCTGACCTTGACGAACGAAGTAAAGAGGACAGAAAGACAGACGGCTGCTCGGACACTGAGCAATAGTAGTAATCATGATCGCGCTGGGCCTTTCGAGCAATTGCGCACGCTTCGCGCGCAAGACGCCACAAGGCGATTTCAACGTCGGTCTTCATGTACCAGTCTCCGCCCTTGAACAACGACTCTGAGGCAGACTCGGCTCCATCAAGCCTTTCGCGGATCGTCTCCTCCTGACATTCGCGATCAGTTTTCTCGCGTTCTTCAGCCGATGGCAGCTTCCGACCCATCAGTTCGAGAATCTCGTCATTTGTCAGATTGTACATGATCTTGGGCTCGTCTTCCGCGATCCTACTCGCTTGGGGCCAGCCGCTGGTCAGACAGGCTTCAGCAAATGCCTCAAGGGTATCGGCCTTCATCACAGGAAACACCATGTGCTCAAGATCAAAAAGTATGTCTGCCGCGACACGAACAAACGATTCAGCGTCATCGCGATTCGGAATGTCGAAGAACGACTTAAGCCGCAAACGGACCTCATCGATCCACTTGCATCTGGCCGATCCGTCCTTCGGGAACACAGTATTGACATACCCCGTCACGGACTTTCCGAGAAATCCGAATGCAACACATATATGCTCGACGGCATCCTCGGATTCCTTCTTCCATCTCGCATACTCATTCTTCGATTGGATATTCCCGAACGGCTTTACGACATCGGCCATCAGCGTGTGCAACCCCTCGAATATCCAGGGGCAGTACACGGCTTTCTCATCGCGGTCCTGCCGTGCCCTGTCAAACGCCTCGCTCATGTGCAGACACGTGTTCACGAACCTGTTTACAGACGGCTTCACCCATGACAATGCGAAGATCGGTTTCTCCCACTGCTTGTACTTCTGCCGGAGATTCTTGATCTCTTCATCCGCGAAGCTGGCAAAATCTGCTCGGTAGAGACTATCGTCCTCTTCAAATGGCAGGCCCTTCGGTGGAAAATACAGCATCATTTCACACCTCGACTTTCTCGCGATGGATCTGCTCCTCAGATAAATTGCGTAGTACCCCCTTCATATTCAGAGCATCACATTTCCCATCTTTGGCTCGATATATTGCCGCGCATGCGATCATGCCATCATAGTCACGATTCTTGTATGCGTCTCTGAACCCGTCCGGTGCAGGGCGTCCCTTATGCCAATTGGCAATAGTATTAACATGGACATCAAACAACTTTGCCAGTTTCACATTAGAGAATAGCCCGCTTACTGCGTCTTCTGAATTGTTGATCTGTATCGCCTGACGACGTCCCTCAGACGAGAAACCGTCCACTATTGCATGTACCCGACCATCATCCCCAACTAATCCGAAAGCCGACGCAACCCCCTGCTTACGCCCCTCGGCAAGAAGTGCCTCGTCATGATCAAGTCGCTGCTGTTCTCTCACCGCAGTTGCATGAGCGCCCTGCTTCTCAGATATCTCTTCCCGAAGTCGATTGTAAACATCGTAAATGTATTTCTGCTTGTATGAATCGTGCCGCTCAATCTGGTACTCAAGCTCCTCGCCCTCGAACTTAGAAGCGAACTCGTGATCATATTCGTCAAGGCTGGTGATAAGAAATGCCACTAAATGCTCCTCGGCCTCCTTCGATATGCTGAAACCTGCGTTCAGGTATTCCTTGCGCACACACAAATATTCGTAATAAGGATAACGCCAGCAGGCGATCGAATCCTCGTTAAGATAGTCCACAACGCGCCTGTCGCCGCCCAACTCAAGAAGTTGTTCGTTAGTGATTATCGGCTCAATGTATTCAGTCGGCCCCTGGAGGTTTAGACTGAATAGAGCTTTCATCTGCTCTTCACGTTTGAGTTGCGATTCCGTCTTCTTGGCAAAGAATGGACTTGGTCCACGAGCCACAGCGGCAAGTTTGACCGTTTTCGGACATCTCTTCGTGTCAGTTGGCTTGCGCAGTTCAAGATAGTCGTCATCTTCACACATCCAGCCAATATTACCTGTGTATTCCTCTCGGAGTCCATCCACTTGATCTGAAATGCAAATCGAGACCGCAACGTCTCGACACAAATCACGAAATCCGGTCACCACCTCGGGATCGGCAGAAACCTTGATCGACGAATCCGGGATCTCAACTGTGATTTTCCGATGGGAGGACAGCCAATCCTGAAACGACCTAATCTTCCGACACTGGATCTGCGCAGAGAGCAATGTCAGATATGCGTCCAACGCATTTCGCAGGTTCGCCCACTTTACGGCCAATTGCATCGCGTCGTCTTTGTACAGCTCAAGATCTTCGATTTCAGCCATCATCACGGCCACGCGAATGAAAGGAACGTTGCCAAACATCCCCCACTGCTGACACTGAATGCAGGCCTTTGAAATGAGCGTCAGCTTCTCGAGGCACAAGCCAAGACGCGCCTCCGCCGTCGGGTTGAGAAACGGACTTCCGTCCTCGAGAAGCGAACGAATATCCCGTGCGATCCGGCCCACGTCAACCGGCTCAGACGAAAAACGTGGCAATCGCTTTTCCGACAGGTCGTCGAAAGCCTCCCTCATCTTCTGTTCGAGAATATTGATCTTTGCCGCAACCGCGGGATCCTCCTCTCCTTCCCACGGACGCGAGTAACCCGCATCCCAACAATAATCCTTGTAACGTGTCCACGTGTCCCACGCTCGCTCAAAGAACTTGCACTTCATGTCGTGGACCAACCAGCGGAAAAGATTATCCCAACACTCGTTCAGGAAATACAGCGGCTCGCGGATGACCGCAAACTTCGAGTCCGTTCCGCTGACATACGCAAGATTCCGGTACCAGTCCGCTCTCATGACGTCGAAGCTCTCGCCAAGAATCGTGCTCGCAGCGCCGTCCTTAAACTGCTGAAACGCTTCGTCGCGAATCGTGCCGAACTTGTCGACCGAGTCGCGGGCGAAGACCTTCAGGTCCTCGATCGCCTTCCGGATCTTCATCACCACGCCACCCATCTCGCATTCCGCGTCTTCGATCGGAAGAAGTTCGACAGCCTCCTCGCGACGCCCCTCGCTCATCAGTTTCCTAAACGTGTTGTACTGGAGCTCAAGTTGGCGAACGGACTCCAGACGATCCTCGTCGAAAGCCAGAAGGTACTGGTTCACATACGGATGCTTCATCCCATTGTCCTTGATATAGAACAACCTCCCCGTGCGCTCGTACCCGAAGTCACCATTGGAATCTGCGTAAACATCCTCGAACGAGTATTGCCCCAGCTCAATACGCGACACCTCTCCGTAATCGAGCTTGTCTCCGTCGACGACGATATGTCTTGCAAGCGCCTTGCAAAGCGTCTTCAACCCTGACACAAATGCAACATGTTTCTCGGCATAACCGGCAACGTCAGCATCAGACGCTTCGCCAAGAATTCTCCTGCTGTAGACGGAGGACATCGCCTCAAACGCGGCCTTGGCCTCGCGTGAAACGGCAAGTTCGGGCGCATAAGCAGACACTTCGTCAAACAGGCTCCCCCAGGCATGTGAAAGCTCGCCGAGCTTGAGGCCCAACGTCGACCGCTCCTCCGCTGTCCACGTCCCATGCTCCGGCCTCGTTTCGATGACATACCCTTCCGTAAACACCCACAATTCCTCGTTTCTGTCGAGAGGATCAAGAACAAGTCTTGCTTGGCACTCGAAAGGATCACGGCGTCCAAGGTCACGCGCAATCTGCAAGTCCATCTTTTCGAGTTCTGCACGATTCGGCTCGGCAGCAGGTGTCAATCCGCCACGGTCATGCCGTTTGTAGTACGCAGGGAAATACTCTCTTCGCAGTTTGTCAATGTCGTCCGCCGAGTAGATCTTTCGCCGAAGCTTGAACATCTTCGACAGTCGATCCACCTTCTGTGCCGCCTCGGCGAGCTCCGCCCTCGCGGCTTCTGCTTCAGTCATCTCATGCTCGTCCATTTCTCTTTCCTTTCGTTAGGTTATTAAACAAACGATCCGCGACAGAATTGCCGCGGCCCATAAAATGTTCACAGATGATCTTCGCGACACCTCACTTGAGACGTTGCTTGTGCATCTGCTCTTCCGAGAGATTCCGTTCAACGCCCTTTGTGTTCATGGCATCTCCCTTGCCGTGATCGGCTTTGTACTTCTTGGCGATCTCCGTCATCTTCTTAATATCCTTCTTCTCAAATGCCTCCGCAAAACCATCTGGCGCACCCCTTCCGTGTCGCCAATTTGAAGGCGTGTTGACACTGACCTCGAATAGCAACTGCAGATTTGGATCTGAGAACCAATCCTTCTCGGGCATTTTCGTATTCGCGATCTGAACAGACTCGGCATGCCCCTCGTCCGTATATCCAGCAACCCGCACTTCAGGCAAATCACGCTTCTTGCCATTCTCCTTGGCGGCAATCAGCGCTGACACATCCAGCAACTTATTCTTCAATTCGGCAAACATGTTACGATACTCGATCACGTCAATGCCAACGTCCCCGGAAAGCAGACGCTTTTTAAACTCGGGATAAAGCTCCATATAGACATTCTGGATGCGGGTTAAAAGTGCATCGTCATCAATATAGTTGGGAAGATCGTCGAAGAATGTCTGCCAGGCGCAGATGAAGTCCACCGATGCCTCGTTCATCTTCGCGAGATATTCGGGCGACACCGGCGCGTCTCCCACCTGCGACCGATAGCCGAAGAACTCCTCCGAGAACGGCCTCAAGGCCCTGCTCATCGCAGCATTGTTGGGAAGGACGAACTCCTGTCGTTTGATCCCTCGTTCTTCCATCTGCTTGAACATCCGTTCAAGTTCACCCTTCTGATACGGGAATTCCTCGACAAGCGCAGCCTTCTTCTTGGCTGACACCTTAAGCTTGGTCGGTCCCTTATTGTATAGCCCAAGATTTATATCCCATGTAAGGGCCATTTCTGCGTCCTTAATCACTGACAGCATCGCGTCGCAGAGAAACCGCTGTGTCGCCTCGTTCATCTCCTGCTTCTCTTTCTCATACATCTTGGTTTCAATCCATCCTTCTCGGGCGGCACTATTAGCCTTGTCGACAAAAGCCTTTGTCTCCTCGTCGGTATAGACGTGGGCCACCGGCCCCACGTTCAGCATGGCCATCGCCTCGTACCACAGCCGTCTCGCATTCCCGCCTTCGGGACAACGCTTCGCCTGCCGGTCGCAATAGGCGTTGAGTTCGTCAAAGAACAGCTTTCTCGCCTTCTCGATCCAGCGGTTTCCGACCCGCAGCGTCGTCGAAAGATCATCGTCGTCGTCGCCTCGATAGCCATACCGAGGATCCAGCCCCATCGTCACGCGCAGATCAAGTTCGTAAGTCGCGGACCCTCCCTCGCCACACATATAGCGGAATGCCGAGGCCTCGTAGTTGGCATCGACCAGCATGTGCGTCATCACGCCAAGGATCATCTTCATCGACGAGTCATACAGGCCGTGGTCCGGGCAATACTTGGCGTACCATTCCTTCCTCGCCGCGATCTGGTTCATGGCCGCCTCGCGGGACTCCCCGCGAGGGAATGGTTCTCCCGGAATCTCGTCGGCGATCTCCTGCTCGCGCCTTTCAAGCTCGAACCCGACCTCGTACCACTGGTCGCGGAAACGCCGCATACACCACTGCAGCATTGCGTCCTTCGAGAGCATCGTGAACGATGCGTCGCCCTGACGGAGCATCGCAAGTCCCTGCACGAACTGCTTGCGGGTCTCTTCCGGCAGGAATCCGCCGACGATCTTCTCGATGGTCTCGAACAGCACGCCTCCGACCAGGTCCAACTCCTCCCAACGTTCTGCAGGAACGGCATCGGTGCTGCTCGCCGCATTCATCAGCAGGCAGTACGGCCCGAGAACGACTTGTTCGGCAAGCATCGTCTCCGATGGGAGTTCTCCCGGAAGCTTCGATGCCTTCCCGTAGTAGAATGGCGCATGCTCCATCAGGGTCTTCAGGAACTCCACCGTCTTGACCAGCAGTACATCGGCGCACGGAGACGCCTCGAGGCCCGTCAGATTCCCAGGGCACGGCGCATCTGCAAGCCTTGCAAGCGCCCCTTCATAGGCGGAAATGATCCGCTCGTCCATCTCCGGCAGCCGCCCTACCGGCTCGCGCTCCTCGAACACGCCGCATCCTCCATTCTTGTCATTTGAGGCTGTAATGTATCGACTGATCTCCTCTTCGATAAAATCATCAAGCGCCTCCGGACACTCGTCGAGACTGTTGGCCGCCTTCTGGTACCGTTCGACGATCGCATCCCTGGCGAGGAGAACGCGCCCGCACAGACCCGCATCCTCCTCGCCGTTCCCGCCCGTCGCCTCGAGGATCTGCTTGAAGTACGAAGGATCGTAGACGTATGTTTCGGGCGTCGACTCGGACAGAATCGCGGGAGCGGGATGTTCAAGCTGTTCGATGCGAAGGACAAACGGCTTCGAGACCGAGCAGTCCGTCTTCGTGTAATAGTTCAGCTCGCACCAATGGCGCTTGTACATCGTCAGGAAGTCGTATGCCTCGTGCGCCGCGTGCGACATATCCCTACGTTCAGTCGAAAAGTCGGCGGCAACGCACTCACCACCCTCGATTGCCTGCGGCTGATCGAGCAACAGGCGCAAGGCTCGTCTGAAGTCGAGCCGCAGATGGAGTTCAAGATCAAACGGCATATTGAACGCGGAGATGGCATAGTTCCGAACAGCCCCGCAGAGCTCATGGAACCGCCAGACCGTGGCGGGAAGCAGAGACAAAATGGAGACCCGGATATAACCGATGTCGTACCTTGCGTCGGAGGCGGTTCGCACACGATAATGGGCGTACATGTCCGTGTCGTTCCACCAGTCGTTAATCACCTCGTAGCGATACTCGACCTTGACGCCGTCGTCGGTAAGAACGAGCCAGCGGTAATCGTCCGGGTTAATAGGTCCCGGCTCAATGTGATGCAGCTTGTCGTGAACGCGGCTGACGAATCGCAGGTAGTAGTTGTGTTCGTCCGAATAGGGGTTGTATGCCATGTCCGCCCAATCCTTGAGCGGCCTTGCGAACTTCACGAACGAGTTGACGATCGCATCCTGTTGCGCTTTGTTCGGAAGTAGATCCTCGGCCCGGCATCTCCCCCATCGTCGTGGGCGCAACGGATTGTCCCGCAACAGCTCGAGTCCGACGGAGAGCCAATACTGCTTCGAGATATTCCCGTCCTGCACCTGGTTGGCGATCTCGATGCCGTCCCGCAGCACCTCGCAGATTTTGTCGAATTTCTCAAGTGACGGATCCGCCTCCCCGTGCAGAATTTCCCTCATGCGCCGCGTCACCTCGCGGTACATCTTCGTCTGCTGCTGGCTCGTGTATTCTCGTATCATAACTTCCGCTCCTGGCGCATCTTCTCAAGCTTCAGATATTCGCCAGCCATCTTCGACAGCCGCTCGAAAACTGCTCGACGGCTCCTCTTCATGTTATCGTCGTACACACGATCTGCCACTTCCGGCAGGTACTTTCGCAATTCCACATGTCGATCTGCCTGCTTGATGAACGCCCGCGCCACATCAAGCTCAATGAGACCCGGCTTGGCAAGCACATTCTGAATAGACCTCTCGGATATACGGAGTAAACGCTGCCGATACATCTCACGCTCCCGTCTTCGTCGATCTTTATCGGCATCGAGTCTCGCTATCTTCTTGTCAAAGCGAAGAGATGCGGCAACACTATCAATGCTCGTCGAAAACCGCTCTGCACCGATGCCTGACATCAGATGTGTAAGGTGTTCTTTCATTTCGCCGACCCTTCTGGACTATACTTTAACCCGATGATCGATGTGCCCGAGCCAACATCAATTTCTGTTTCAACAAAATCCGACCGAACCATCGTCAGATCATCCACGACAAATGCAAGGCTATAGCGCGGACGTGTCACTCCAACGTAGTATTTTGCCGGGGACGTAAAAGGCGTTTTCTTCGTTAGAAACTTCTCAATAGGTCCATTGATGAACACCAAGACTCTTTCATATGTGTCACCCTTAGATTCCCCGAAGTTCATCGCAGGGAGATTCATCGTATCGATTGTACGATCATATCTCAAGACGTTCGGTTTGAACTTTCCAACATACGGCGCGACGCTATCACGCGAAATGCAAAACACACCATCATGCCCGGAATATTCTTTCATGCAGGTCGTCATTGTCATTCCCCCTGGAGACACTGCATTCGCAAACGAACATATACCATTGTTAAACCGTCGGCTCATCGCTTCCTCTTGTATGCGCAATCTGCCCATCGATTCCTGTTGCTTCGCCCAGGTCCGTATGTTCGCACCGGTCGTTTTCTTGTTCTTATTAGTGTAATGCGTCTGGAGCGTCGCTTGCTTTTCATCACCGACACAAGCAAAGCCAATGTCTCTTGCCAGCAAGGACTCAACGAGGTTTATGTCGTACCCCTTGAAGTCTTGTATTTCATCTATGAATACGTGGCTCACCATACGTCCGATTCGCTCCGACGACTCGCCGCCACTTTTCGTTTCTATCTCAAACGCAAGATCACTGGCATTGTCCTTCCAAACATCCCCAGACGAATCGACATATCTCTCCATGTCTGTCTTCGCATAAGAACGGGAAAACGGATTCCGATTATAATTGAGCGATCGGATTGCATTGATCCCAACGCCAGGAAACACGGTCTGATAAGGCCGAATCCAGTCTCTTAAAAGGAATCTGTACCAGGATATGACCGTTATACGGTCTGGTGATATACCCTCATTCTGTTTCTTGAGCTCCTTTGTGATTGTATTAACGTTCTCATTGGTAAACGTGGTAATGAGAATGCGAGCGGACGAGTCACTGCGAATCAAACGCAGAGACTCATGACATATCCAGTAGGTCTTCCCTGAACCTGCAACCGACAGCCTAACCAATTTCCCGAACGAGCTCATCGATGTGCTTTGGATAATTTATCGTCTCAGATGATTCTGCCAGATTCAACGCCCACTCAACTTTGTTGTGGATCATCCAGTCAAGAGTCTCTCCTTTGTTCTTCCCTTGAAGTTGCTTCCGGCGAATCGCGTGCTGGAAATTATCGAGTTGGACCGGATCTCCTGAATTCACCTCCAACACACTCGGCTCAATCGTGTAAAGCCTGTCATCTCTCTCCGTGTAGACTTTTATACGCCCCTCGGATTCATCGACGTATGCCTTGTATTTCAGATCTACATTTGTTTCAACCGATCCATCGTTATCCGTCAGAACCCACACCTGTTTCTTCAGGAAACTGGCCAGTGCCAAATATCTGCGGAATGACAACGCGCCAACTGCTATCACATCCACACCAACTGAAGCGATCTCCGCCCCTTTGATATTCCTGTAAGCGTGTTTAACCAACAATGCATCAGTAGGACCTTCCACGAGAACAACCCGTTCGGCCAGTACGAATCGCAACGTGTCATAAGACGGAAGCTTCTGGAAGTAACGTCTTGTCTGATCCTCAATCGCCGTAAACGAGATGATATGATTCCCGTTAATGAAATGAACGTTATTCAAACCGAGGTTGTTAGCCACGTAACTGCTGTGTGTCGTCAGGAATATCTGACGTGTTGCCTGTCGACCGATACAGCCCAATAATTCCGTCAGTTTGGAGAAAGCCAAGTTGTTCTCTGGTTCCTCCATAAGGACAGTCGTGACATTGTTATCCTCCGCTCGCAAAGCGAGTTCAATCTTAACGGAATTCTGTGTTCCATACCCGAGCGTGTCGAAAGCCTCATCTCCAACCATGAGAGAAAGCTGACGCCGCCATTCTTCCATTGCACCTTCGGCAACCGTCACGGTTACTGGTTTCTCTCGAACCCTGATTTCAGATTTCAATTTGTCATTCAGCTGTCGCACGGGCTCATCATCTGAAAACTGTTTCTTATGATGACGATAGGCAGCCGTCAGAATTTTAACCTCCTCCTCTGAAAGCATCGTGTCGACACTTCCGGAGACAAGACGATTAACCGCTTGCGCATAATCGTGGTGCGTTGTATCAACCATGACCATCTTAAACGGCATTCTACGAGAAAGGACGGGGTCTCCGCTGAAATAATGGAATGAAACCTTATAGAACTCGATAGGGATGTCTTTGATTTCTCCCTTCCCCAACAGATCCCTGTATATTGTGTCATAGGTTGTATCAAAGATCACCGACATTCTCACACCCGGGCAATTTTCATTGAGATCGTTGTTGCGCCCCTTGAATCCGGCGTACTCATCGTCATCTCTACAATACGCTTCAATGACGATCTCTGGAAGGTTCGACATCCCGGAATTGGTATTCGTCTTTATCGCGTTGCAGAAATCCGAACGAACATCTTGATTGAAAAGAGACAACTTGAGTTGCTTCTGATCGAATGTCACACCCTGCAACTTACACGATGTCACCAGCGACAACGCCTCGAGTAAAGTGGTCTTCCCGGCATCATTCGCACCGACGAAGATATTGACATCATCATTCAAAGAGATGTTGGCTGTACGAAACAGTTTGAAGTTACGAATATTCAGCTTTGATATGATCATGATTCAATCGTCCAATCCGTTCTTCATGACTATAATCATCCGTTTCAGAAATCCACGTCCGTCGTGGCGCGGATTGAGATGTAGCCGTCCTCTGAATCTGTCGCGCCGAGGACGAGGTGATCGCGCACGGGGATTCCCGCGAGGCGTCCCAGGTCGATGAGCTGCCGCGTGAAGTCGAGATCCGCCGCGCTCGGCGTCGGATCGCCGGTCGGATGGTTGTGCGCGACCATCACGGCGTGTGCGCCCCACTTGAGCGCCTCCTTGAACACGTCGCGGGCGAACGCAGGCGCCGAATCGTGCGTCCCGCGCGAGAGACGCAATGGTTCGCAGATCGGACGGCTCTTGGTGTCGAGCAGGAGGACGTAGAGGTTCTCCTTGTCGTCGCCCGGCGAATGGACGCCCTTGAACACCTCGTAGGCGGTCTCAGGCGACGTCACCTTGGTCACGCGGATCTCCTCGGGCGTCAGGCGGCTCCACCGACGTCCCATCTCAAAGGCCGCCGCGAGTTCGAGGCACTTCACATGCCCCACGCCCTTGATGGCCCGATCGGAATGTGACTTGTTCCAGCTCTTGATCCGTTTCTCCAGCGTCCGCCAGTCGGCGGACACGAGCGACTTCATGGAGCCGAACACTTCGATCAGCCGCCGCGACAGCTCGATGACGTTCAACCCCGGCGCACCCGTTTTGAGCAGGATCGCCACCAGCGCCTCGTCGGCGATAAGCGCGGGATCCGCCGCGCGTTCCATCAACTCACGCGGCTTGAGTTCCCCGCCGCGGTTCTTGAAGTCGTTGGAGGCCGTTGCGTTCACTTGGCCCCTCCAAGCACCTCGCACGCCGCCAGCATCTCCTTCACCTTCGCCACGATGCGCTTCTGCTCGGCGAGCGGGGGGAGAGGAATGGGCGTCAGCATCACGACCTCTCCATTAATCTTCGGCATGTTGCCTGCTGTTCCTGTCGCGTGATCCACAAAATACTTGTGCGTAACATGCGACTTCAGAGCATAGTCAAAGTACTCAAGATTGATCGCTCCATTCACCCGAACCTTCATCATCAAATCAGGATAGACAAACTGGCAATCTTCCCCTCTATACACACAACTCATGCCAAGATAATCAAGAGAATTACTCCTCTGGATAAGAACGTCATCCTTACGTACCCACAAATACGAATCCTTCGGTATGTCAGCATCGATAAATTTATAAGCCGTCGGATCAAATACACCCTTTGTCGTTGCCGAAAGAACCAACCTTCGAACTCCTGTATCGTAATCAACGGGAGCTGGTGAATATCCATTCTTCGGAGGAGATTGAACGACATCAATCAACCGACACCACGTCCACCCCTTCGGCAGATCGAACGGTTGCTCGTCTTCGGTGATTGGCGGAAGCGGCTTCTCCTTCTTGATCGTCTTCGCCGCAACGAGCTTGACCTTCTCCGCAGTAATCTTTTTGAGCAGCTCCGCCGCCGGTTCATCGCTCTTGTCCTGTTTGACGAGCTTGCCGCGAATGGCGAGATCGAGAATCTTCGCCCGCGCCTTCTGCTGTAGATGCGTGAGCCGCGTCTCGCCCTCGGCCACACAATCGCACGTCGCCAACATCTCGTTCAACTTCGCGGCGATCCGTTTCTGTTCCACCAGCGGAGGAAGAGGAAGGGGCATGTCAATGAACTTCTCCCAGATGATGCTTTCAACCGTCGTGCCCGTCTTACGATAGTCGGCAAGGATGGTCGGCTCAAGAGCGCAGAGCACCGCGTAAACGAACTCTGCCATTTCCGAGAACATCAGCGAAAGCGCCCGTTGATCCTGATTGATCGTCAACGGCTTCGCGGCAATGGCAACGGGGAATGTACGACGAAGGATGCCGCTACGCGTACACATCAGGATTGCGCCCGGTTCAAGCATCGTCAGTTCTTCCGCGCCCAACTTTGTGATCTTTGAGCCGGTGTCCGCGATGTACTTCCGCTTCATGTCCTTCGAGGTCACCCAGAGGACATCCCCATTCCAGAACTTCGGATTCGCCATCGATGGAGTATGCCCACCCGTCAAGACACCCAGCTCGCGGAATCGGCACCACGCCCACCCTTTCGGCAGATCGAACGGCTGCTCGTCTTTGGCGATCGGCGGAAGCGGCTTCTCCTTCTTGATCTTCTTTGCCGCGACGAGATTGGCCTTCTCCGCCCGAATCCGCGCCAGCAATTCACCGGTGGGCTCGTCCTTGGGGTTCTGCGGGACGAGCTTGCCGTGAATCGCAAGTTCAAGGAGCTTCTGCCGAAGCCGCTGGGCGACGTTCACGACACAACCTCCCACATACCACGTGTTCCGCCGACGCGACGAATGCAACCGGACTCCTGCAGGGACTTCAAGGCCCGTTCGATGGTCGCCTTGGAAATTGGGAGCCGTTCGGCAAGCACCCTCACCGAAACTTTCGGGTTTGCGGACAATTCACGGACGATCAGCCCCTCATTGTCCTCTTTTTTCACCTCACGATTGTCCGCATTGTCCTCATGATTTCCATCATCACTACCATGCTTTTCTACACCAAAGACATTATCCGCCCCCGCAGGTTTCTGCACGATCCGCGAGATGCGCCAGATGCCGCCGTGGTCGGGACCTTGGCGGACGATGACGCCGGATTCCTTCAATATCTTCAATGATTCGCGGATTTTCCGTTCACTCGCGTCGAGTTCGACGGCGATGAGCTTGCGGGAGATCAACGGATTCCGCCGGATGGTCTGAAGGAGCTTTCGTGTAAATTCCGCCGACGGATCTGGATCAATCTGGATCGGATCTGGATCACGCCGATCCAGATTTTGATCCAGATCTGAGGACAATCCGTCGACCTTCGGACGAATGAAGGTTGTGACGACGGAGCCACCGCATTTCGCGGTCTGCGGCAGCGGAAGCCCCACCCGTTCGCACTCCCCGGCGATGACGCCAATGCCACGTCCCCAGGTCTCGATCATCTTGCAGAGATACATCACATGGGCAATGCGCGGATTGCGCGGCCTGGAATCACGCACCGGCGGGTCGTACAGCCGATCCAAAGACAGCGTCGCCGGGAATCCGCCCGGGCTCTTGATCTCGACCCGATCCGAATAAACGGCGAGATAAACGGTGCGGGAGTCGTCGTAGTCGCGGTGGGCGAAGGCGTTGACGAGCGTTTCGCGCAACGCGGCGGCCGGGATCTCCAGCTCCTCGTCGCGCTCGATCTTGCCAGAGATCTTCGCGGAGAGGTTCAGGTGCTTGAAGCAGAACGCCATCGCCTCGTCCATCAGTTTGAACACGTTTCCACTGACATGCCGGTTGTCGAGAAACTCCCGATCCGTCGTACCGCGGAACCAGCCCATCTTGATCTCGAGCTGCGGATACCAGATGGACTTGTCGTTGCCGAAGAGAACCGCCGCACCGTTCAGAAGAACGCCGTTCTCGCGGAGCTTGAAGTGGTCGAGCAGGCCGACTGCGTCCTCGGTGTTTACGGAGCTGTCGAGACGCCCCATCTGCACGGCCTTCTGCGCGGTGCGTCGGACTTCGTCCAAATCGATGTCCTCGAGCTTCAGCTTCGGATTCGGCATCGCCTCCCAAGGACTCTCGAAGCCGCGGCGCTCCTCCAGCATCCGGTTGTATTCCTCGCGCGTCATCACCGTCGTCGAGGACTGGACGCGCTTGTGCGGACGTCCGTCATAGACATAAGGACGCCCATTCCCACGCTCCACCGTGCAGACAATGGCCTGGTGAGTCTCGTCGACCGGGATCCACTCGGTCGCGATGTCCGCCGACGGCTCGAACTTCTCGAACACTTCGAAGAGTTCGCGTTTCGTCTTGTCCGAGATCAGCTGTCCCGTCACTTTGCTCTTCCGGGACACGCCGAACACGACCGTGCCGCCGTCACGATTGAGAAACGCGCACAGCGTCTCACAGGCATCGCCACGCTGTCCGGTGGTCTCCTTCCACTCCAGCGTCTCTCCTTCGCCTTGGGCAATCAGACTTTTCAACTCGTCAATGTTCATAGCAATGTTCCGCATTACACTAGGGAAGGTTTAGAACCCACTGACCATCCGCGTGCGCACCCCTTCTCTTTGAGGTTCCAATCTGGAACCTCAAATACAGTCTTCCCAGAATGCTTCCAGTCCGATTCGTGACGCCGTGCGTCACGAATCTGGAACGCACGGTAAAACTGACAGCCCCGACCAGTGCGCGTCATTCCACGACTCCTTTCGCGAGGCGCTTGAGAGTGGCGATCGCATCCGAGACGGACTTGTGCGTCTCCTCCAGTTCGGCGAACACGTCGCCGAGCGTGTAGTCCTCCGGCGTGACCGTGTCGTCCTTGAGCCACTTGAAGTCGAGGTTCGTCTTCTCTCGCTGGAGGATCTCGTCGTAGGTGAACATCCGCCAACGCCCTTCGGGATTCTCCTCGCTCCAGGTCGCCTTGCGCTTGTGGCGGTTCTGCGGGTTGTAGCACGCGATGAAGTCCGCGAGGTCGGACGCCTTGAGCGGATTCTGCTTGAGCGTGTGGTGGACGTTGGTGCGGTAGTCGTAGACCCACACCTCCTTCGTCTGCGCGTCCTTCGAGGCCGGACGGGCGTCGAAGAAGATGACGTTCGCCCGGACGCCCTGCGCGTAGAAGATGCCCGCCGGGAGCCGGAGGATCGTGTGCAGGTCGGTCGTCTCCATCAGCTTTCGCCTGATCGTCTCGCCCGCGCCGCCCTCGAAGAGCACGTTGTCCGGCAGCACCACGGCGGCGCGTCCGGACGCCTTGAGGATCGTGTGGATGTGCTGGACGAAGTTCAGCTGCTTGTTGCTCGTGGACGCCCAGAAGTCCTGCCGGTTGTAGTTGACCGCCTCGCGCTCCTCCTCGCCTTCGTCGTTCGTGATCGTCTGCGAGCTCTTCTTTCCGAACGGCGGATTGGTGATCACCAGGTCGAAGCGCGTCCCCGGATCGGCGATGAGCGAATCCGCGAGCGAAATGTTCGGCTCCCCGTCCAGCGACCCGATGTTGTGGAGGTACATGTTCATCAGGCACAGGCGACGCGTCGTCGGGACGATCTCGTTGCCGTAGAACGTGGCGTTCTTGAGTGTCTTCTTCTCGTCGATGTCCATCGACTGGGCGTAGTGCTGCAGAAGGAAGTAGTAGGCGATGATGAGGAAGCCGCCCGTGCCGCAGGCGGGGTCGCAGATCGTCTCGCCGGGTTCCGGCCGCACGCAGTCCACGATCACGCGGATGAGTTCGCGGGCTGTGAAATACTGCCCCGCGCCGGACTTCTTGTCCGCGGCGGTCTTCTCGAGGATGCCCTCGTAGAGATCGCCCTTCAGATCGGTGTCGAGTCCGCTCCACGTCTGCTGGTCGATCATGGTGATGATCCGCGACAGGGTGGCGGGTGTGTTGATGGCGTTCTTCGCCTGCAGGAAGATCTGCCCGATCATCCCCGGCTCGAGCGCGAGCTCCGTCAGCATCTCGGTGTAGTACCGGGAGAGTTCGCTGCCCGACTCCTCCTTGAGCAAGCGCCAGTTGTACTTCTCCGGCATCTCCTTGCCGAGTTCGTCCGCCATCTTGAGGAACAGGAGATACGTCAGCTGTTCGAGGTACTCGCCCGCCCCGACGCCGTCATCCCGCAACGTATTGCAGAAACCCCACACTTTCGCGACAAGTGCATCGGAAGGATTATGAACTGAAGTCGTATTTTTCATCTTACGCAAATCCAATAGGTCTCAACTCTTGTAGTTGCCGTTGAACTCTCTGACAAGCGGTACCACCACATCGACAAAGCGTTTTGTCCACTCGGCCTGGAATGCCGCCATGCTGGGCCAGTCGGACTCCTTCTCGATGCTCACATCCTCGAGTTCGACCCAAATGCGCGAATGCTTCAAGTCGTTTCCCCGATTCCACTTCAGCGTGCGTCCCAGCTTTTCTTCGATTGCGCCCTTGTGGCTTTCAAGAAAGTCAAACATCGGCTTCGCTCGAGACGTCACCATGTAAACCAGCGCCTGCGCGTTGTTGTAATTCGCCTTGACGCACAAATGAGCTCCGGGCTCTCCAAAGAAACCGTCAATCCAGTTGTCTCCGCTGGGGGAAGCCTTGGAGAAGATTCCCGTTTCGACATGAGCAGCACGAATGACATCAAGCGCATAAGCCCAATATTTCCTGCGCAGCTCGCGCCGCGGCGGTTCGATGCGTTCCCTGGACTCTGTATCATCGCGCAACGAGAACACCAATTCCTCCGTATCGATTTCATAGAGACCGAAGAGTTTCCGGAGGATCATCAACTTGATTGCCGTGTTTGAATTCTGCTCTGAATAAAGACCCGGTTCCACTTCTCCGGCATTCCGAAGGTCGGATGCCTTGCTGGCAAAATACTGCGACAGCTCAACCTCCGCCGGATCATTTGAAAGCGCAAGCTTGGCAAGGACCGACGGGTTCTCCCGATGAAGTGTCTTAACAACCTCGTTGAACATCTCAATCCAGCTTGTCACGGGTTGCTCAAGCCCACGAAGCGAGTACGATGCGATCAAACGTCCGCTCATATCCTCGTCATCAGCCAACGACACGGCATCAAGCGATTTCTTTTCGGGCTCATAGGATTCGCAGTCCAAGCACGGCCAGATGCTCTTGGCCCGCTCCACAAGCATAGCGTTCCTCTGTTCGAGCTCGGCCTCGCCCCACTCTGTACGTTCTGAAATCCACCTGTTCATCCAGACGCCAGACTGCGTGAATCCGTTCGACATATCAACCTTCTGCTGGAACGCGCTATTCCCATAGCTCGAATTGTATGCCGTCAGGGTCAGATTGGCCAGGCGATGCAACCACTTCTCGTGGATCGCTTCATAATCATCGCCCAGCGACTTGACCCAATCGGACGTCAGATGGCGTGGCATGATATGTTCGATCGACAGTTTTTCCTCATCAAGCAGCTTGTAGACATCAAGTCGCTCGAGATTGCCAAAGCATTCAAAGCGTTCAAGAACATAGGCCCTGTTCTTCGCGCTCATCTTGTAGACTTCGCGCTCCTCGAGTTTCTTCAGGAACTCGTCATCACGCGGCATGCGCCCCCGCTCAACACGGGACAGCAATGCGTACTTGAACTTGCGGACGTAATCCGCCGTTGTCCCATCAAAGCGGACGATCTCCTTATGCAAGGCCAGGAATATCTTGTTCAGGCAGTTTGTCGGCAGGTCGCACATCATTCGCCGGAACAGGTAGGTCTCCGTCGAAAGAAACACGTCCGCAACTTCATCCCAGGTCAGCACACCCTCACGATGCAGGCGAAGCACCTCAAGGAAGAATGGCCGCGTAACCGTCGTTTCAAGACGATTCAAGCGGACGAGGCAATCATCGAGAGCGGCACAGCCCGTTTTCTTTCCTACCAGAATCGCATACAGCTCCGCGTATGCCAGCATGTCCTTCAGAAGCGCCTCCGTGTCAGGACATGACTTTTCCTTGTACTCCTTGAATTTGGGATACACCTTCGCAATTGGCGGAGTCACTCCGATCTTCACGCTCATCCAATCGCGCACGAATCCGGAAACATCGAACGACGTGGCTTTCTCGATCAGATTCCAATACCGCTCGTAGAAATCATCCTGTTCCTTGATGTCCAGCCCCATCAACACATAGTTGCGGATCTTGTCACCCTCGGTCAGTGCCAATCCTGTCGAATTCAGACTCTCGAAAACAAGCTGCGGATCGTCCTCCTGCTTCAAGCCGACATCAATCACAATCAGTTTTCCGATTGCATCAAAGAGCTGCTTGGCCGACAGCTCCTTCCGTTCGCGAATGCGCTGATAGAAATAATGGTAGTTCAGCGTGAGGTTGGAATTTATCGGTGCCTTGCCGGGCTCCGTGAAGAGTGCAACATAAATGGCAAGATCGTTCTTGATGGGCTTCAGCTTGAGGCGAAGATCCTTCTCGTTGAAGGAATCCATCAGACATCTCCTGACGCCTGCCTCCACGACGCCCCCGGCATCCTCCAAATCCCCGGACCTGATGAGATTCAACATCGCGAGCATCAGCAGGGAGACGGTTGTCATGCGCTGCTGCCCGTCGATAATCAAACGCTCCGTGTAGAACCCCGATGACTCGACACTGACAACGCTTCCGAAGAAGTGTCCGGGCCTTCCACTTCGCGAAAGGGAAACGAGATCATCGAACAGTCGTTCGCACTGTTCCTGTTTCCAATCGTAGTTTCGCTGATAGGCCGGAATGACATACGTGTTTCCGCCGACAAGCAATGCGAGCAAGGGTCTGTCTTTTCCGTCCATAGGTTCTTCCTTATGCGGCAAGAGCCACGTTGAGTTCCTCGAGAATCTGAACCGAATGTTCGCCGAAGAGCGCCCGGAAGCGGAACGGACCTCCGATGCCGTCGAACGGCGCGTATTCCATGTCGTCCGTCGAGATGTGGAAGCTCGACGCAACATGATCGCGGATCATGCGCAGGAACGCCATCTGTTCGTCCGTCAGTTTCGCGCCCGGATGCTCGGCGTTGTACTTGAACGTCCACGCCTTGAAGTTCGCGTCGATCGTCGTGGCGAACGGCGTCAGCTCCGCATCGATCTGCGCGACATACCGGACGAGCGCGACGAGCGCCGGTTCCTTCTTGTCGATCGTCGGGGTCTTGGCGATCCCCAGCCGGTGGAATGCCCGCCACACGTTCCCCGCCGTGAGCGCGAGATCGTGTTCTTCGAGTTTCTTCGCCAGATCCTTCACCATCTTGAGCGTCAGCTCCCGACGGCGATAGGGAACGCCGTAGAGGATGTCGAGGGCGACCACCTCCGTGCGGTGCTTTTCGATGTAGTCCTTGAAACGGCCCACCAGGTTCCGGGCGGATTCCTCCGCGTCCTTGTCCCAGCCACTGTAGGTGACGCGGTCCACGTTCACGTCGTCGATGATCTGGTCATGGACCTTCCGCAGCTGGAGGATCTTCTCGTTGAAGCCGCCGGTGAAGAACCGGCACGCCTCGGCGACCAGCTCCGTACGCACCTTCGCCGCCGCCGTTTCGGGCGTGAGCTTCGGGTCCTTCTTCTGCGCCGCCGCGACCTTCTCCTCGACGACGTCGGGATCGATGGAACTCAGAAGCCCGCCCGCCACCTGGTTGAGCGCCACACCGCCCGTCATCTCAGCGACGGACGTCTTCTCGGCCGCGGTGAGTTCCCCGTCGAGCCGCAGGAGACGTCCCGCGAGCGAAGCCGTCGAATCATCGTCGAGCGCATGGAGTGCAGCCCCGACCAGGAGATCCTTGAGCGGCACGGACGGCTTGGACTCGAACGGACGGATACTGGTCTTCACCGACTTGCACACCCCCACCGCGTCGACGATCACGAAGTGCGTCTTCCTGCCGGTCGCGGACGGCGTGACCTTCTTGAGGTCTTCCGCCCCGAAGGTGCGCGTGCCGCGTCCCTTCATCTGCTCGAAGTAGTTCTTGGAACGGACGTCCCGCATGAACAGGAGGCATTCGAGCGGACGGATGTCCGTGCCGGTGGCGATCATGTCCACGGTCACGGCGATGCGCGGATTGTACTCGTTGCGGAACTGCGCCAGCAGCGACTTCGGATCCTCGTCCGTGTGGTAGGTGATCTTCTTGCAGAACTTGTCTTCCTCGTTGAAGATCTCGCGGACGATCTTGATGACGTCCTCCGCATGGCTGTCGTCCTTCGCGAAGATGAGCGTCTTCGGCACCTCGGCGCGTCCGGGGAAGATCGTCGGAAGCGCGTCCTTGAACGCCTGGATGACGGTACGGATCTGGCTGGGCGAGATGACGTCGCGGTCGAGGTCCTTGCCCTCGTACTTGAACTCCTCGTCCAGCTGGCTCCAGCGTTTCCTGCGGGAGAGCTTCTCGCGACGCTCCACATACTGCTGCGGCGCGATCTTGCCGCCGTTCCGGGTGATCTCCGTCTCGATCGTGTACACCTCGGACGGCACGTTCACGCCGTCGACCACCGCCTGCTCGTGCGTGTACTCGCTCACCACGTTCTGGTTGAAGAACCCGTAGGTGCGTCCGTCGGGCGTCGCCGTGAGACCGATCATGAAGGCGTCGAAGTAGTCGAGCACCTGCTTCCAGAGGTTGTAGATCGAGCGATGGCACTCGTCGATCACCACAAAGTCGAAATACTCCGGCGGCAGCTTCGCGTTGTAAACGACCTCGACCGGCTTCTTGCCCTTCCAGTCGGCGGGCGACTCCTCCTCGCGCTCGTCCAAATCCACGCCGCGCAGGATCGAATACATGCGCTGGATCGTCGAGATGCAGACCTTGCTCGACTCATTGACCGTCCGGGACTGCAGCCGCTGGACGGGATAGAGATCCGGGAACTTGTGCTGTTCGCCGCGCGGGAGGTAGTTGATGAACTCCTGCTCCGCCTGCTCGCCGAGGTTCTTCGTGTCGACGAGCATAAGGACGCGCTTCGCGCCCGCATACTTGAGAAGCCGGTAGATGGCCGTGATCGCGGTGAACGTCTTGCCCGAGCCGGTCGCCATCTGCACGAGGGCGCGGGGCTTGCCCTGTCCGAACGACGCCTCCAGGTTCGTGATCGCGCGGAACTGGCAGTCGTGGAGATTGCCCTGCTCGAGCTTCGGGAACTTGAGCAGCCGCCTCCGAAGCGTCGTCGGCTTCGCCAGCTCGTCCGCCAGCGTCTCGGGACGCATGAACGAGAACACCTCGCGGGCACGGGTCTTCGGATCGTGCGTGTCGCGAAGCCGCGTCACTTCACCCGTCGACTCGTAGATGAACCTGAGATCCTGCCTGCCGAAGAACTTGAGCTTCGAGACGGAATACTCGTCGGACTGCTCCTCCACCGTCGAGAGCCGATGCCCTTCCTCGGCCTTCTTCGCCTCGATGACGCCGCACGGCTTGCCGTCCACCATCAGCATGTAGTCCATCGGACCCGTGTCGCTCGCGTATTCACGGATGGCGACACCACGCGCCGCATTGAGATCGACACCGCCCTTCGACTGGACCGCCCACCCCGCGTCACGGAGCTTCTCGTCGATCAGATCGCGGACCAGCTGTTCAGGATTTTGGTTCGGCATGCGGGCCTCCCTCCGCGAACTCCGACACATTGAGCGTCATGATATCGCCGATATCACAGTTGAGGACCTTGCAGATTCGCGCCAGCACGTCACTCGAAACCAGATCGCCCTTCGACATCTTCGCAGCCGTTGCAGGCGACACGTGGATAGCCCGGCGCAATTCGGTACGGGACATATCCTTGTCGATCAACAACTTCCACAATTTTTTGTACGACACGCTCACGATGCAAGATCTCCTTGAGATCTTCTTACATTATATCATAAACTCGATTACTTAGTCTATAACAACACTTCATTATTATGAAGCAACAATTCAATCGAAACATCAGCCCGCCACCCCACCAGCCCAACATCTCAGACTTCCTCCGCCACGCGCCAAGACGCCTCAAAATCGCCCCATGACGCGCGAGCCGAAGAAGCCGCCCAACGGCACCAAGAGCGCACGCAAAGCGCCCACGAGGCCCGCAAGGCCCATTCCGCAGCGTTTGCATCCGGCATGCAGATCCACCGCCCCACCAGCACGCGAAAGAGCCCAGACAGCAGGGAGTGTGCAAGAGACACCCGCCCCGGCTCCGGCTGCCGGAAAACCGCTCTACGGGCCGAAATGAGTTTCTGACGAGGCAAATGCGCCCGAATCATACAAACGCCGACGTCACACGGAAAAACCGCGATTTCATTGAGGAAAATCACACAACCGTCCGCGTCACCGGTGACACGCAACGGAGAGCAGTAAGGCCGAAACCCCCACACGACACCCCTCGTCACGCACCCCCGAAGTGACACGGCAGAGACTCCCCCACCTCGCGGAAGCCCTTGTAAATTGGGGCGGATGACGAAACTAAGGTAAAAAAACTCGGACGTCTCCGAGTTCGATAGTAGGATTGGTGGCCAAGGCCGGGATCGAACCGGCGACACACGGATTTTCAGTCCGTTGCTCTACCAACTGAGCTACCTAGCCACGGTAGAGAACTTGCGAATGGTAGGAGCAGAGGGATTCGAACCCACGACCCAGTGATTAAGAGTCACTTGCTCTACCAGCTGAGCTATGCTCCCATTCACAATGTTTCCCCGTCACGAATGGAGCGAGCTAAGGGACTCGAACCCTCGACAACCACCTTGGCAAGGTGGCACTCTACCAACTGAGTTAAGCTCGCACTTGGTGTCGTGAAAACGCTGGATAGTATAACAGACCTCGGCGGTGCGCGCAAGGGGGTATTTAAAAAAAAATTATGCTTGTTTCTTGTCAAACTCAATGCGACCAGGGTA
>OIZT01000412.1_pt1 | contig 27461 bp, 15 predicted proteins | sample 1588611 | NCBI WGS metagenome assembly OIZT01 (sample SAMN03283278) | human gut metagenome | biome: human-associated habitat; material: feces | host: Homo sapiens | place: Peru | collected 2012
AAGTTAAAGATATTATTGTATTATGATTATCGAAAATGTTCATGCAAGAGAAATCTTAGATTCTCGTGGCAATCCTACAGTAGAGGTTGAGGTATTATTAAAGTCTGGCGTGGTTGGTCGTGCATCAGTTCCTTCAGGTGCTTCAACTGGTGAGAATGAGGCACTGGAGCTTCGTGATGGCGATAAGAGCCGTTATTGTGGCAAGGGAGTATTAAAGGCTGTAGAGAATGTCAATAACGTGATTGCTCCGGCTTTGGTCGGATTCTCTGCCTTGGAGCAGCGTGCTATCGACTATAAGATGTTGGAGCTGGATGGCACTAAGACAAAGTCAAACTTAGGTGCCAATGCCATTCTTGGCGTATCGCTTGCTGTGGCCCATGCAGCTGCCGAGTATCTCCATATCCCGCTGTATCGCTACATCGGCGGTTGCAACACTTACACCCTTCCAGTTCCTATGATGAACATCATCAACGGTGGTGCTCACTCTGATGCTCCAATCGCTTTCCAGGAGTTTATGATCCGTCCTGTGGGTGCTCCTAATGAGAAGGAGGCAATCCGTATGGGAGCGGAGGTGTTCCATGCCTTGGCAAAGCTCCTGAAGAGTCGCGGTCTTTCCACTGCTGTCGGCGACGAGGGCGGTTTCGCTCCTGCACTCAATGGCATTGAGGACGCCCTTGAGAGCATCTGCCAGGCAATCAAGGATGCCGGTTATGAGCCAGGAAAGGATGTGAAGATTGCCATGGACTGCGCTGCCAGCGAGTTTGCTGTTCAGGAGAATGGTGAATGGTTCTACGATTACCGCCAGCTGAAGGACGGCAAGAAGAAGGATCCTAACGGCAAGAAACTCACAGCTGCTGAGCAAATCAAGTTCTTGGAAGAACTGATTACCAAATATCCTATCGATTCCATCGAGGACGGTCTTGACGAGAACGATTGGGACAACTGGGTGAAGCTTACGGCTGCCATCGGTGACCGTTGCCAGTTGGTTGGTGACGACCTCTTTGTTACGAACGTGAAGTTCTTGGAGAAGGGCATCAAGATGGGCGCTGCTAACTCTATCCTTATCAAGGTGAACCAGATTGGCTCGCTTACAGAGACCTTGGATGCTATAGAGATGGCCCATCGTCATGGCTACACCACTGTCACGTCACACCGTTCAGGTGAAACAGAGGATACGACAATCGCCGATATCGCTGTGGCAACCAACTCTGGTCAGATCAAGACAGGTTCGATGAGCCGTACCGACCGTATGGCAAAGTACAACCAGCTTATCCGTATTGAAGAGCAGTTGGGAAATAACGCGGCTTACGGTTACAAGAAACTGAAATAGACGAGTTTAATTATTTTAGAATAAATCATATTTTACATTAATGGGCATGAACAACCGTGATGGTTGAACATGCCCTTATTTTAGTATTTTCACGGAGATTGCGTTTATCATAATAGTATAGCCACCGATAGTCCATAAGGGGATGTAGTCAAGAATCGTTCCTGTCGAAGCTATCACGTAATGGATGGTGGAAATAACGCTTGAACCTAACTGACTTCGTACACCTGCATATTATTTTACGTTGAAGTTCAAGGCTTCTACTTCTTTACTGTTGGTTCCTATCATAATCTGGAAGTCGCCAGGTTCTATGATGTGCTTCAGATCTGCGTTGTAGAACTTGAGCATATCTGGTGTGATTTCAAAACTTACCTCCTTGCTTTCACCTACTGCCAGATGGATGCGCTGGAACCCTTTCAGCTCCTTTACAGGGCGAGAGATACTTGACACCATATCGCGAATGTAGAGCTGTACTATTTCGTCGGCATCGCGATTTCCTGTGTTCTTAACGGTGATAGTGGCGGTTATATTTTTTCCATTCTGCCACTCTGTAGCTTCTTGGTTGCCATTGATGTCTGCTTCTTGGCTGCTCAGGCGGAAGTTGCTATATTCGAAAGTGGTATAGCTCAAACCGTAACCGAAAGGATAGAGCGGACCATTGCTTACATCGAGGCAGTTGCTTGCAAATTTGGCAAACTTCTTGTTGTCGTCAGCTACAGGACGACCGGTGTTCTGATGATTATAATAGATAGGCTCTTGTCCTGTGGTTTTAGGCATTGATGTGGTGAGTTTACCTGATGGTACTTTATCTCCGAAAAGCACATCGCAGAGTGCATCTCCCATCTCTGAGCCTCCAAACCATACGTTCATGATGGCTGGTACATGCTGTTTTTCCCAAGTGAGTACAGTAGGTCGACCTGCAAAATTGAGGAGCACTACGGGCTTACCCAATTTAACGAGTTCTGCCAAGAGTTCGCGTTGCACATCTGGCATTTCCAGGTTGGTACGGCTTCCACATTCGCCACTCATGTCTGCACATTCGCCCATTGCACATACTATTACGTCTGCCTCTTTCGCTATTTTTAGGGCTTCGTTCTTCATCTCTGTCTCATCGCCCCAGTTGATAGGCTTTCCGCATTCTCCGTTTTTCTGTAGTTCCTGATTGCGCCAGATATTGCTTCCCTGAGCATATAATAAAGTGGCTTTTCCATCAAGTGCATGCTCCATTGCCTCCTTGATGGTGGTATATTTAGATGGTACCTGTGCTACGCTCCATGTGCCGGCAATGTTGTTTCGAGTGTCGGCAAGCGGACCTATCAGGGCTATTTTCCCTTTCTTCTTCAGTGGCAGGATATTGCCTTCGTTCTTCAGGAGCACAAAGGTCTTGGCTGCTACGTCGCGGGCTACCTGACGGTTCTCTGCTGTGTAAATCTCGCTCTTACTACGCTTGGTGTTGCAATAGCGGTAAGGGTCGATGAATAATCCCAGTTTATATTTAGCTTCCAGTATTCTGCGGCAAGCAATGTTTATTTCTTCTTCGCTCACTTTGCCTTCTTGTAGGCTTTGGGCAAGGTGTTTTACAAAAGCATTTGAACACATGTCCATATCTGTACCTGCTTTTAATGCTTGTTCGGATGCCTGTTTGAGGTCTTTTGCTGTTCCGTGTTGCAATATTTCGGAGATAGAAGCGTAGTCAGTAACCAATAAACCCTTGAAGCCCCATTGTTTTCTCAACACATCGGTCATCATCCATTTGTTGGCAGTAGCTGGTATATAGTCGATAAGATTAAATGATGACATCACGCTACCTACACCTGCTTTAACCACAGCTTCGTATGGGGGCAAATATTGGTTCATCATTCGTACACGGCTCATATCAACTGTATTGTACTCCTTACCGCTTTCTACTGCGCCATATAGAGCAAAGTGTTTAAGGCACGCCATGATATGGTTGGCTCTCAAAATGTCGTCGGTACGCATATCTACGCCTTGATAGCCTTGGGTCATGGCAGCACCGAGTACACCACTTAAATAAGGGTCCTCGCCATTACCTTCACTTATTCGTCCCCAACGTGCATCGAGTGCGATGTCTACCATTGGTGAGAAAGTCCAGTTGATGCCGTCTGCGCTTGCTTCTTTTGCTGATATTTCGCCAACAACTTTCATTGCTTCGGTGTCCCAAGAGCAGGATAGGGCAAGAGGAATTGGAAATATCGTTTCATAGCCATGAATAACGTCCATGCCTACAAGAAGAGGAATTCCGAGACGAGAGTTCTTGATGGCAACATCTTGCAAAGCCTTAATTTTTTCAATGCCTTTGATGTTGAACACGCCTCCCATGTTGCCTTGTGCGATGTCGCTACCTACTTGAGTGTTGAGTGCGCCACCAGTAGTGATGTCGCCAGCTACCATAAGGTTAAGCTGTCCAATCTTCTCTTGTAGTGTCATTTTTGCCATGAGTTGGTCAACAAACTCATTCATGGGTAGCATCTTGGCTTTCTTGGTTGTGGTAGTTTCATTTTTCTTTGGTGCTGAATTATGGGCAATAGCAGGTGCCCCTATAGAGCCAACCAATAGAAACATTAGTGATAAAAATGTTGTCTTCATTGTTTATATTGTTAAGTGTAATAAATCCGTATATACTATTATATATAAGTTGCTATATGTTGCTTATCTAAATGCAAAGTTATAGAAAAGAACAATATAAAGTGAGAAGTTGATGTTAAAATGTGGATATTGTTTTGCACTTTTTATTTAGAAGCATCTGATAATTAGTTATTTATGGATATCGGGAACTTGTTTAAAAGTGGACATTATAAATACAATAATGGGGTTAGAATAGCAAATCTTATGAGATGTATTTGGTTGTTTCTGTATTTTATATTATTTTTGCATGTATAAACCTTTAACATAAACCATTCCTAAAAACTAAATCAATTTAATGGATAGTATAAATGAACTATTGAGAAAGACATTATTCTTCATGTTTTTAGTCTTGCTGTCTACTTCTGTTTTTGCAAACCCAACAGATAATATAGAGCAACTTTTTCAGAGTTTGGACGATGCTATTGTTCATTCCGCAGATTATGTAAAAGTACGTGAAGACCGCATACACAATTTGGAGCAGAAACTAAAGGTGGCTAAAAAGGTAAGCGAAAAATATAATGCTTGCTTTGCACTTTTTGAGGAATACCGTTCGTACAAGAACGATATTGCCATAAAATATATTAACCAATGTGTTGAGTTGGCAATAAAAATGGGTGATAAGCAGAAGGAAGAAAATGCCAAGTCGTTGCTTGCTTTCCAAGAATCTACTACTGGTAATTATGCAGAGTCTTACGACCTATTGAAATCTGTTAACCCGTCAAATCTTGATTCTGAGGGACAACGTAACTACCTCTGGGCTTGCCAGCACCTGTATGGCGAGATGGCATATTATTGCAATGTACCATCTTTGAAGAAATACTATACAGAGAAGCATAATGCTTATCAAACTGCAATTGATAGCACATTCAGCCATGATGATGATCTTTATCTGCAGATGCAGGAAAGTAAAGCCCGAGAAGCAGGAAATATGAAAGAGGCTTTGCGACTGAGCGATAAGCGATTGGCAATGACTAAACCTGGCACTCACACATATGCTATTGTGCAGTTTTATCGTGGTTTAACCTATAAAATGTTTGGCGATAAAGAACAGTTTCTTCGTTGCCTCTTGCGTTCTGCCATCTGCGATGTTCAGTTGGCAGTGATGGATCAGGGGTCGCTGTGGGAACTTGCCAATCTGCTCAGTGCTAAACCTGGCGAACAGAAGCGTTCGCATGAGTATATTAAGTTTGCTTGGCATTCGGCTTCTGTTTTTAATACTCCTAGCCGTATCCGACAGATTATGCCTGTGCTTACACAGATTGAAGATCGCTATCAGAAAGAATTAGCATCAAGCAATAAGCGATTGAAAATAATGGTGGCATGGTCTGTCTTGCTTATCATCGTGGTTGTGCTTTTGCTATACTATGTAAACAAGCAGCGCAAGCGTATTGCTGTAGCTCATCATAAACAGAAGGATACTAACCATGCTTTGCAGTTGGCAAATAAAAACTTGAATAGCGTGATTGAGCAATTGAACCTTGCAAACAGTAGTATTAACGAGGCTAATGATCGTCTTAATGAGATGAACCGTTTTTTGAATGAGAGCAACAAGATGAAAGAGGTTTATATTGGACGATTTTTGCGCCTTTGTGCAATCTATGTTGATAAGATTGAGACTATGCGCAAGCGAGTAGTGAAATTGGTTAAGGCTCGAGAATTCACCAAACTGTTGGGACAGATGCAGACGGACGAGGCTTATATGGGTGAACTATACAAGTATTTCGATTCTACGTTTCTAAATCTCTTTCCAAGTTTTGTAGAGGAGTTTAATGCTCTCTTAAAGCCTGAGGAGCGCATTATACTCGAAGATAATAACTCTCTCTCCACCACACTTCGTATCTTTGCCCTTATTCGTTTGGGTATTGAGGATAGTTCAAAGATTGCTGAGTTTCTACACTATTCTGTAAACACAATATATAATTATCGTGCTAAGATTAAGAATAGTGCAATATGCGATAGAGAAGAGTTTGAGCAGCGCGTGAAAATGATCGGAATGAAATAAATTGGTTTATCCCACCAACATAGGGGATTATCAATTACGACCAGACTCCAAGGCTGGTCGTAGCTGTCCCCGAGTTTATAGGATGAGCCATAAATTTCTACTACTGGTGTCGCCATAAACAAAAGGTGCCTTTTCGAAGATGTTAGTCTGCGGAAAGGCACCTTTTTGGCGTGGTTGTTATAGATATTGTGTTTTCTATTTAAGTTCGAATACTTTTTTCAGCTTTAGGTTGTCGGATGCATTACCGACAAGAGCCTCAAACTTTCCAGCTTCAGCCTTCCATGATGATGATAACTCATCGTAGAAACTGAGAGCCTCTTTGTTGATAGTGATGGTTACATCCTTGTTCTCCCCAGGCTGGAGATAAACTTTTTGGAATCCCTTTAATTCCTTCTTTGGACGATCTACTGACGATTTCACATCGTGGATATAAAGCTGAACAACTTCTGAGCCTGCACGCTTACCAGTATTCTTTACGTTTACGGTAAAGGCGATTGTGTCGTCCTGTGTAAGAGCTGACTTGTCGCTACGTAGATTAGAAATGGCAAATTGTGTGTAGCTCTGACCATGACCGAAAGCGAAAGTTGGTTTTATGCGCTCCTTGTCGGTCCATCGGTATCCTACATAGATTCCTTCTTTATATTCCTCGTCGATGATGTTGCCCTTCGTGCTGGCTCCACCTTCCTGACGCCAGGTTCCTGGGTATGTGTTAAGGGCATGAGCGCCAACTTCGTTTAGCGAGTTGACCCATGTAAACGGCAGTTTACCACAAGGGTTTGCATCGCCAGCAAGGATGCTTGCCAATGCTTCGCCACTCTCCGAACCTATAAACCATCCCTGCACGATGCCAGCCACTTTTTCTTTCCATGGCATAGCTACTGCATTACCAGAGATGTTGACATAAACGAAATTCTTATTAGCCTTGGCCAAAGCTTCGATGAGCTTATCTTGATTGTATGGCAACTCGAATTGTTTGCGGTCGTGTCCTTCGCAATCTTGGAAGTCGCTCTTGTTCAGACCACCAAACATAATAACATAGTCGGCTGTTTTTGCTTTCTCTATAGCTTCGGCTATCAGTTCAGCTTCGCTACGATTATCGTTGAGGTTCTGACCTGTAGTAACGCCATTATAATTGCCCGTTACATCGCCAACATATCCTCGAGCGTAATCTACATCAATACCATCTTTGGCAAGGCGAGCTTTCAATCCTTCAAGAGGCGAAATCTCACGCTGCACTTTGAGCGAAGATGAACCTCCGCCTACGGTCATCATCTTGATGGCATTCTCGCCCACTACCAGTACGCGTTTAGCCTTCTGGGTGTTGATAGGAAGAACGTTGTTCTTGTTTTGTAGCAAAACTATTCCATCTTCAGCAATCTGTCTTGCAGCAGCATAATGACTCTCAGAACAGAGAAAACCATGAGGACGGTTTGGATTCATTGTGGTGCGATAGAAGAGGCGCAATACGCGACGTACCTTATCGTTCAGCTCCTTTTGGGTGAACTTGCCTTCCTGTATGGCTCTCATATAAGGAAGTGAGAGATAGTAGTTGTCGTAGGCATTAGTTGCGCCCATAGTAAGACCATCGGTCCATGTACCAAACTCTATGTCGAGTCCATTTTTTACAGACTGTTCCAAATCGTGGGCACCGCCCCAGTCGCTCACCACCACACCATCATACTTCCAGTCGCCTTTGAGAATTTTATTCAATGTCCATTGGTTATGGCAGTTGTGTTCGTTCTTATAGAGGTTATAAGATCCCATAATGCCCCAAGTCTTTCCTTTCTCTACAGCAGCCTTGAAGGCAGGAAGATAAATTTCATGTAGGGCACGGTCGCTGACGATTACGTTAACCTGATGGCGATATTCCTCGTCGTTGTTCAGGCAATAGTGCTTTACGCAGGCTGATACGCCCTTAGACTGCAATCCCTGGATATACGGCACTACCATGACACTTGCCAGGAATGGATCTTCGCCCATATACTCAAAGTTTCTGCCATTGAGCGGTGTACGGTTAATATTTACACCAGGTCCAAGAATCATGTCTTTGCCTCGGTATAGAGCTTCTTCGCCCAATGCTTCACCATAAATGCGGCTCATCTGCGGATTCCATGATGCTGCCAAGCAGGTGAGGGCAGGGAATGCCACACACGAGTCGTTGGTTTGTCCAGCCTGGTCCCATTCGTCCCATAATACGTCTGGGCGAACACCGTGAGGTCCATCGTCTGTCCAGAAGTCTGGAAATCCCAATCTTGGCACTCCGGCTGATGAGAATTTACTTTGCGCATGGATGATGCGAATTTTCTCTGCTAAAGTCATGCACAAAATAGCGTCATCGATGCGCTGTTCTTCCGACTTTGTTTGATCGAGATAGATTGGCAATCGATTTGTTGTTTGTTGTGCTTGAGAAGTAGCAAATGCTACTGTCGACAAGATACATGATAAAATGAGTTGTTTCATATATAATGATTATTTGTTATAGATCATTTAATGATGCATGTTTATTCTTTTATTATATATTGTTTACTTAACAATTTCAAATATTGGGGTGTGTAGTAATTTCTTGCAAAAATAGTAAATAAACATAGTTATCACGAGCAATGGTACATTAAAAGTGGATGAGTATAAAAATTCGATTCTTGTAAGTTGTTGATAGATAGCGTAGTATGAATATAGTATGGCATAAGAAAAGTGGTGGTATATAAACATAGATATGCTGCTTTGGTGGTTGTACGATATTGATTTGTAGGTTTTAGTTAAATCCACTTTCATACGAAGGGTATATTTGTGTAATGTGTTGATAGTTAGATAGATAAATATCATTTAGTTTCCTAACCATCCACTTATCACTTATATTTAGTGTATAGATGTAGAGTTATCTTATTTACAAATATACGTACTAGAGTACAGATAGAACTTCTCATAGTAATACGCAGGTTTATCTATTCTATAGTTTGAGCTAAAGGAGCATTAAATAGCTCCATAATCGAAAAAATCCTCCAAAGTGAGAGAGTTTCTCAGATTTTATTTGTATTTTTGCCATGTTAAACAGAGTTCTATTATGTTTTTTATTGCAACACTAAGATAAGTGAAATTTCTGACCTAACAAAATCCTGAGCAACTTTTTGTAGTTTAGGTACTTAAAAAAAAATATGTGTTGCGGAATTAAGGTTAACTTTGTTCCAAACTTTAATAATATAATGAAAAGGCTACTATCATATATACTATTTATATTGTTGCAGTTGGCAACTGTTCTTCCGGCACACGGGCATATTTCCAGAAATATGTTCATGATTTCCAACCTCAATACAGATAATGGACTGTCCAGTCCTCGTGTCTATTCTATTGTTGAGGCAGAGGATGGTGCCATGTGGATAAGTACTAAACGAGGGGTTGACCGATATAATGGGCAATTGGTTTCTAATTACACATTGGCTACAGAAATGCAGTATAGTGATGCCAGTGGCAGAAATATCAAATTGACCCAAGACCATCATCGACAGATATATGCCTACGACAACAAGGGAAAAGTATATATATATAATAAGGTGAAAGATACGTTCGTCTTGAGATGTAATCTTCTGAATATTCTTGGAGGAAGCATTGTATTGAACGAATTGCTGGTAGATGAAAAGGGCAACTTCTGGTTAGCTATGGATAAAGGTCTTTACTGCTTGTCAGCTTCTGCTGACGGGAAGGAAATCGTTCGCGAGAAAGCTAAAGGTAGATTTATATTAAAAAATACCTATATTAATCATATCCAGTTTGTCGGTCATAGACTCTTGATAGGAACTTCCAAAGATGTATATTGCTATTCGGTTGCTACACATAAAATAGCAAAAAAGATAAGCGGTAGCTCTGTGGTTTCTTCTTATCATGATGTAGAGGGGCATCATATTTGGTTGGGTACTTTTCATGAAGGAGTGAAGGTGGTGGATGATAGAACTTGGAAGCCAATCAATTCTATAGCTTTCCATTCTTTACTGAACATTCCGCAGATTCCCGTACGTTCAATTATTTCATTTGATCATCAAACCATTCTGATGGCTGTAGATGGAGCTGGAATCTATGCTTATGATAAGCAGAACAAACAAACCAAGCTCTTACTGAATACAGATGGACGTCCTGGTAACGTGTTGAAGGGTAACGGTTTATATACTTTGTGCCGCGACCGCTTTGGAGATTTATGGGCAGGTTCTTATTCGGGAGGAGTAGATTTAGCCATTCCGATGGAACATACTCTGGAATATATTACGCATGAGTATCTTAACAATCAATCGCTGATTGATAATTGTGTGAACGATGTATTCCAAAGCCGCGATGGAAAAATATGGTATGCTACAGATAAAGGAGTAAGTGTTTATGATTCGCAGACTCATTCCTGGCACCATGGACTATATAATAAGGTGGCACTTACGATTTGTCAGACTGTTGATGGAAGGGTTCTGGTAGGTACTTATGGCAATGGTGTATATCTGGTGAACAGTGATGGAACCAGTATGCCTGCTTATTCTGTTAGTAATGGAAAGTTGAAGAGTGACTATGTATTCAGTCTTTTTACTGATAGCGAAGGCAATCTCTGGATAGGCTGTCTAGATGGTGAATTGGCCTGTTTCCCCTCAGGAAAGAATATTTCCAGTGGAGTGGGCAAGACAGCGTTCTATCTGCCTGTCAACGAGGTACAATGCATTACCGAATCAGAGGATAAGCGCAGTATCGCAGTAGGAACTTCGCATGGTTGCTATCTGATAGATAAGCAGAATCCTATGCATCCACGCCGTTTTTTTTATCCAGGACAATATCCTGATAAAGACATAAATTTGTTTGTCAACAGTATGGTTTATCAGAATTCCAGTCATGTCTGGATAGGTACGGATGGTGGTGGACTTTATGATTATGACCTGACGACTAATAAGTTTAAAAACTATACTACCCAGGAGTCATTACCGTCTAATGGTGTTTACGGACTTATCAAGGGAAAGAATGGCAAGTTGTGGTTGAGTACTGATAAGGGGTTGGCCTTCATCTATCAGGGGAAGGTGGTAAATCTCAACTTCTTCAAGGGATTGGAACGTGAGTATAATCGTATGTCTGTGGCGTGTACTTCAGATGGCAGGATGCTTTTTGGCAGTAATGATGGCGTAGTGGCTTTGGCTCCGATGTTTGCCAAAGGATTGAATTATGCCGCTCCGCTTCGTATCCATCGTGTTGAGGTGGAAGGCGTAGAGCGTACCGACCAATGGAATGAAACCCTCTTTGAGATGTTACAGGAAGGAACCTTGCACCTTCACCATAATGAGAATACGCTGATAGTTTCTTTCGAAAGCATCAATTATCAATATCAGCATGACATCCAATATCAATATTATTTGGAAGGATATGATCGTGACTGGAGTAAATTGTCTTCTTATCAGTTAGCACGATTTGTCAATTTACCTCCTGGCAGCTATGTGCTTCATGTAAAGGCTATTTGCAGAAGTAATGGTAGGGAATTGGGAGCAACCTCGCTGAAAATTTCTATCTCTCAACCTTGGTGGAACACATGGTGGGCATGGATTGTATATCTCTGTATTCTGTCAGCCATCTTATATTTTGCATGGCAGTATTATAAAGAACGATTGCAGCGCAGGTATTATGACGAGAAAATTAATTTCTTTGTCAATACAGCTCATAACATCCGTACTCCTTTAAGTCTGGTGTTGGCTCCTCTTGTTGATCTGTCTAAAGATTCTCACTTGAGTGAGAAGAGTCGTGTTTTTTTGGATATGGCGCAGCGCAACGGCAACAAACTCTTGAAGATGGTAACAGAATTGCTTGACTTCCAAAAGGTCGAACAGTCGGCAGAACTGGTTCGTCTGCAAGATGTAGAATTGCCTATGTTCTTACGTTTGCAGGTGGAAAAATTTATAGTGGCTGCTCAGGAGAAGCATATTCATCTGAGTCTTGAAGCTTGTCCGCAGCATCTGGTTCATACAGATGTCAAGATGATGGATTTGATATTAGAAAATCTTCTTTCGAATGCTATCAAATATACGCCTGAAGGTGGTAAGGTTACATTATCGGCTATCATCGAAGGGAAAACTGCGCAGATTCTGGTGAGTGATACGGGTATTGGCATTCCGAAAGCAGAAATTAAGAATATATTCAAGAGTTTCTTCCGAGCTTCAAATGCCGTGAATTCGCAAGAAATGGGAAGCGGATTGGGACTGATGCTTACTCGCCAACTCGTGAAGAAATTAGGTGGAAAACTTACTTTTGTTAGTGAAGAAGGCAAGGGTACTACCTTCCACGTAGTGTTGCCTTTGGGGAATTCTGCAGCATCTTCAACTCAACCTGTAGAAGAGGCGCAAAATGTAGAGACCATATCTTCTAATCATCAAGATGTTCATGATGAGGAAATGAAATCCGTGGTTTCTTCAGATAATCAGAATTCTGAAGTTTCGAAGGATACGCTTCTCTTTGTTGATGACAATGAAGATCTTCGTCAATACATCTGCATGACATTTAGTGATACTTATCGGGTGGTGGATGTAGAAAGTGGCGATGCTGCCTTGAAATATTTAGAAGAGGGCGGTGAATGTGATATTGTTGTTTCGGATGTGATGATGCCTGGTATGCAGGGTGATGTACTTTGCCAACGCATCAAGGAAAACAAGGATACTTCCTGGTTGCCTGTCATCCTGCTTACTGCTAAGGCTGGGCGCAATTTTATGATTGAAGGTCTTGGATTGGGGGCGGATGATTATATAGCCAAGCCTTTCGACGCGGCTGTTCTTGCCAGCAAGATAGACAGTATGTTGAAGAATCGTCGCAGGTTGAGCCAATATTACATAGAACGGAGTCTTGCGCTTGTTAGAGATGAGGTTTCTGCTAAATCAAATTCATCCAAACAGGTGATGGATTTGAATGCTGCTGATGAACCGATAGAAACTATCCAGGCTTCTGATGAGAAAGAAGAGCAAGCTATTTTGAATCCACAAGACCAGGCCTTTGTAGAAAAAGCTACCCGTTTGGTTTTGAGTCATCTGAGCGATACCGACTTTAATATCGACAATCTCTGTAGAGAAATGGCGATGAGTAGAACACTTTTCTATGGCAAACTAAAGACTCTCACTGGTCAAAGTCCGCAGGATTTTATGCGATTGATTCGTCTGGAACAGGCTGCGATGTTCTTGAAACAGGGAGACAGCGTGTTGGATGTCTCAGTGAAAGCAGGTTTTGTTAATGTGAAGTACTTTAGTACTGTGTTTAAGAAACATTTTGGAGTATCTCCAAGTAAGTATCTGTAAATTAAGGCTTTAGTTAATATAAAGAGGTTTTGGTTTAGACGAAATGTCTGAATTGAAACCTCTTTTGTTTGTTATCAAACCCTCTTACTGCTCCTTTTTTCTATTTTTGCAACCAGATTCTGTTGCGTTATTGCAAACGGATTATTTTAAACGAAACAATAACAATCAAACACCTAAAAATGAATAGGAACTTTTTGACATTTAGCCTCTTTTTAATAGGCATCTTCACATGTTTCTCATGCGAAGCAAACACGTTGCAGAAGGACTCATCCAAAGGTTCTGATGGCTTATGTGAATCCATGCTTACTGCCCAGCAATGGAATAAAGACATTGTGGGGTGGAATCTTGGCAACGAATTTGAGTGTTCTGCTCCTGGACAGGATGGCGAGTCGATGCAGATTGGCAACCCTGATGGTTCCATCCATGCAGAGACAGCTTGGGGCAATCCCGTTGTCACCAAGAAGATGATACAAGCCGTGAAGAAGGCAGGTTTCAATGCCATCCGTATTCCAATCCGTTGGCAGTGCCACATTACCAACGCTCAGGCGATGAGCATCGACAAGGCTTGGATTGCTCGCATCAAGGAGGTTGTGGGTTGGTGTCTGGATAATGACCTCAAGGTTATCATCAATGCGCATCATGAAAAATGGCTCGAAAGTCGTCCTACCTATAAATATAAGGATGAAAACTGCCAAAAGCTTGCGCTCCTCTGGATGAATATCGCCTCTGAGTTTGCCAATTATGATTATCGTCTTGCTTTCGCTGGAACTAACGAAGTGCACATCAAAGATAATTGGGACAAGCCTACTGCCGAGAATCTGGACGTTCAGAATGCATACAATCAGATCTTTGTGGATGTGGTTCGTGCTACGGGCGGTAATAATGCCAAGCGCCACCTCATCTTACAGACTTATGTTTGCAACCCTTGGTTTGGCATTGAAAATGGAGGATTCATCATTCCGAAGGATGCCGAAGGCAATGGCAACAACTATATGAGTGTGGAATTCCACTACTATCAACCATGGAGCTACGCAGGCGATTGCACCTACGATTACTGGGGCGATGCCTACAAGGATGCTGGCAAGATACCTGCTGACAACGAGAAGACGATGACGGATTTCTTCGACAAGGTGGTGAATACCTGGAGCAGCAAAGGACTGGGTATCGTAATAGGAGAGTGGGGAGTAACCGATCACTATAAGTCAAACTCAGAGAAAGTGCATGAAAACATGGTCTACTACTGTAAGTTCTTGACTACGGAGGCTCGCAAACGAGGCTTCTCTACTTTCATTTGGGACAACAACTACTTTGGTAACGGCTCTGAGAAGTATGGCATCTTCGACCGTTTCAAGAGTATGAAGGTGAATGCTCCTTGGATTCTTGAGGGAATCTTTCAGAAGTAATGATATGATAAAAAGATGAATTATTTTAAACCTAAAACAAAATAAAAACTATGAGAAAGGAAATAAAGTTTCTCGGCATGCTCGGTGCAGGTTTGATGTGGATGCCTACTACAGCCATCCTCGCTGCCCAGATGAACAATGCTACTATGAGCATTCAGCAGAGCCAAGGCATCAAGGGTACAGTGCTAGATGCCACTGGCGAAACCTTGATTGGTGCAAGCGTGAAGGTGGTTGGTACAACCAATGGTGTCGTTACCGATCTGGATGGTAACTTTACGCTGAATTGCAAGCCTGGAGCTATACTCGAAGTGAGCTACATCGGTTACAAGACGATGACCGTGAAAGCTGCTAATGGTATGATAATCAAGATGCAAGAGGAAGGTAAAGCCTTGAATGAGGTAGTTGTTACCGCCCTCGGTATCAAACGCGACCGCAAGGCCCTCGGCTATGGCTTGGAGGAAGTGAAGGGTGAGGAACTCACCAAGGCGAAGGAAACCAACGTCATCAACTCCCTTTCAGGTAAGGTGGCTGGTCTCGTGGTGCAGAACACCGCTGGCGGTGCTTCTGGTTCTACCCGCGTGCTTCTTCGTGGTAATACAGAAATGGCAGGCAACAACCAGCCTCTCTATGTGGTGGATGGTGTGCCTTTGGATAATACCAACTTTGGCAGTGCTGGTGAAAGTGGTGGTTATGACCTCGGTGATGGAATCTCTGCCATTAATCCAGATGATATTGAGTCCATGACCGTATTGAAAGGTCCTGCAGCTTCTGCTCTTTATGGTAGCCGTGCCTCTCATGGTGTTATCTTGATTACGACCAAGAAGGCGGAGAAGGATAAGATTTCCGTGGAGTACAATGGTTCTTACACTGTCGATACACAGTTGGCTAAGTGGGATGACATCCAGGAGATATATGGCGCTGGCTACAATGGTGAGCTTCCTAATGCTAGCACTTCTGGTACTAATGCCAGTTGGGGACCAAAGGCCGATGACTTCATGTTCAAGTACTTTGATGGTGAGGAGCGTCCATTCATGATGCATCCTAACAACGCCTCTGGTTTCTTCCGCACAGGTTTCACCACCCAGAACTCTGCCATCCTCTCAGTTAATTCCGGTAAGACTGGTATGCGTTTCTCTGTTACCGATATGCGCAACAAGGACATCCTGCCTAACACCAATATGAGTCGTGACAACTTCAACCTCCGTGTGAATACCTCTGCAGGTCCTGTTGACTTCGACTTCACCGCCAACTATACTCGTGAGAAGGTGAAGAACCGTCCTGCATTGGGAGACTCACAGAGCAACGTGGGTAAGAACCTCATGACCCTGGCGGGTACCTACGACCAGGCTTGGTTGAAACACTATGAGGATGCCGACGGCAACTACTCCAACTGGAATGGTAACGACCAGTATAACAAGAATCCATACTGGGATCTCTACAAGAACAGCAATACATCCAACAAGGACGTGTTCCGTTTTACGGGTAAGGCAATCTGGAACATTGACAAGCACCTCAAGTTGCAGGGTACCATCGGTACCGACATCAACAGCATGAACTTCGAGGACTTCATCGCCAAGACAACTCCAGGTACTCCTGCCGGAAAGCTTACCGACCAAATCTTCAACAACCGTACGCTTAACGCCGAGATACTTGCCCTCTACAACAACTCATGGGGCGACTTCGATGTCAACGCTACCGCAGGTGGCAACATCTTCAAGGTGAACAACAAGACCACTACCAACGTAGGTCTCAACCAGCAGATGAATGGCATCAAGAACATCATGAACTATCAGGAGCAGAATACTCGCGAGAGCATGTATAAGAAGCAGATTTCTTCTCTCTATGCCAGCGCGAGCATCGGCTACAAACATACTTACTATCTAGAGGGAACCCTCCGTGGCGATAAGTCATCTACGCTCCCTGTCAATAATAATACATACGTATATCCTTCTGTATCTGGTAGCTTGGTATTCTCCGAGTTTATCAAGAACAAGAAGTTCATCAATTACGGTAAGATTCGCGCATCTTGGGCAAAGGTAGGTAGCGATACCGATCCATACCTGTTGGCACTCAACTATACCACGGGCAAGTACAGCTACTCGGGTTATACCATAGGTATGATAGCCAACTCAACACAGCCAAACAAGGATTTGAAACCTACCATGACAGGTTCTTACGAGGTAGGTTTGGAGATGAAGTTCTTCAACGGACGCTTGGGCTTGGATGCCACCTATTACAACCAGATCTCCAAGAACCAGATTTTGAGCTTGGCTTCAACCACCACCTCTGGCTATGCTTACCGCCTCATCAATGCCGGTGAGATTCAGAACCAGGGTATCGAGATTGCCCTCAATGCCCGTGCCTTGCAAATCAAGGACTTCGCTTGGGACTTGGGTGTCAACTTCTCGAAGAATACCAACAAGGTGAAGTCGCTCGTAAATGGCATGGACTATTTTGAGCTTGCCAAGGCCACATGGTGCGGTGTATCAGTAGGTGCTCAGGTTGGCGAGAACTATGGAGCTATCCGTGGACACGACTTCCTCTACAACGACAAGGGTCAGGTGGTTGTCGATGCAGCTACTGGTCTTCCAAAGATTGACCAGAAGGTCAAGACCATCGGCAACTCTACTTGGGACTGGACAGGTGGTTTCTACTCAACCTTCAGCTACAAGAACTTCCGCCTCTCAGCATCCTTCGATGTGAAGGTAGGTGCCGACATCTACTCTATGTCCATGCGTTCTGCATACCAGACAGGTAAGGCAAAGGGAACATTGGCAGGCCGTGAGGAGTGGTACACTTCTGAGGAGGCTCGCAAGGCTTCGGGTATGGACCTTGCCGCATGGCGTGAAGCAGGTAAATGCAAGGGATTTGTCGTAGATGGTGTCATTGACAATGGCGACGGTACTTATCGCAAGAACGACATCGCCGTGAACCCTGAAGATTACTGGAAGCATGTGGCAAATGGCGCGCAGAGTGCCTTCGTTTACGACAACTCTTATGTGAAGTGTCGTGAGATTACTTTCGGCTATACCTTCCCAGAGAGCATCCTGGGCAAGTATGTCAAGGGCTTGACCGTATCCTTCGTGGCTCGTAACCCATTCATTGTTTGGAAGAATATTCCTAACATCGACCCAGACTCCAGCTACAATACCTCAGGTCTCGGTCTGGAATATGGTTCCCTGCCATCTCGCAAGAGTTATGGTTTGAATGTGAACGTGAAGTTCTAATCCCGAAAAAATTGAATCAATTTCTTTAGAAGAGTTCTAATATATAATAAGGTAAGAAAATGAACAATATAATCAAGAAATATATAGGTAAGAGCAGCCTGATGATGGCTTTCGCCATGATGGCAACCGGCACTGCGATGACTTCTTGCTCTGATGATACCTTGAGCAACATCAATACCGACAAGACCAAGGTGAGCGAGCTCGACCCTAACGCACAGTTGACAACAGCTTTGTTGCAGACTTACGGTGACTTCAGTCTGATGGATACCTACCGTAACTATATAACTGGTTTTCCACAGTATTTCGCTGGTGGTTGGAATGTAACCAATTACGCTGGTTCTAATTTCAGAGAAGATGATATGACCCGTCGAGTTTGGGACCGCTATTATGAAATCGGTATCAAGAACCTTGTGGATGCCATCCACAATTCTGCTGACAAGGCAAACTTGAATGCAGCACTTCGTATCCATCGTGTCTATATCACGGCAGTTTTGGCAGATACCTACGGTGACGTGCCTTGTTTGGAGGCAGGTCTGGGTTATATCTCAGGTATCTCCCACCCTAAGTATGATACCGTAGAGGAACTCTACAGCTGGTTTTTCGATGAACTTGACGCTTGCGAGAAGCAGCTTGGCACAGGTACCGACCGCATTTCTGGTGATGTCACCAGCATGGGTGGTGATGTAGCTCAGTGGAAGAAGTATGCCAATGCACTCCGTATGCGCTATGCCATGCGCATTTCTGATGCAAATCCACAGAAGGCAAAGGAGGAGTTTGAGAAGGCTGTAGCTGCCGGAGCTATCGCCAGTGCAGCAGATGATGCTTATATCAAGTATGCTGATTCTCCATTTACCTATTATGATGGAGCCAACGACTACGATTTCCGTGCCAATGCATTGAGCGAGACTCTCTATGGTCAGGATGCCACATCGCCTACCATGATATGCTCTACCTTGTTCTATCAGTTGCAGAATACCAACGACCCTCGTCTCTATCGCATCTGCCGTCACTACTACAATATCAAGCGTAGTCAGGTGAAGCCAGATAAGGAACAGAACATCGACTTGACAGATGATTTCCTGGCTTACTTCCAGAGCAAGAACCTCGGTGAGGAGCCTTGCAACCCTGGTGCAGCCTGGTACACAGACTGGATGAATCCAGCTACGGTGGATGATCTTCCTACTTTGAAGAAGTATGCAGAGATTGACGAGAACAATTATGCCATCTCTGATTATATAGCCCGAGCTGGTCGTCCTTGCCTGAACATCGACTTCGAGATGCCTTCTTGTCCTGGCGACTTGATGAGCTATGCTGAGGTGGAGTTCCTCAAGGCAGAGGCTGCAACCAAGGGCTGGAATGTAGGTGGTGGTGATGCAGAGAGCCACTACGAGGCTGGTGTTCGTGCCAGCATGGAGTTGCTCAACAACTACTATCTTACATCCAACAAGATTTCCAAGGAAGAGATAGATGCGTTCATTGCCAGCAATCCGTTGGGTGACAATCCTAAGGAGACCATCAACACCCAGGCTTGGATTCTCCACATGATGAACCCTTCTGAGGGTTGGGCTAACATGCGCCGCTCTGACTATCCTGCCATCTTGAACCGTGACCGCTTGACTAAGAATGGTTTCACTTATACCGATTCCGATTGGTCGATGCCTGTCCGCTTGCAGTATCCTGAGTTGGAAGCTCAGTACAACAATGCCAACTACAAGGCTGCCCTTGACCGCATGGGTGGTACCGACAACTGGCACAAGCACCTCTGGTGGGACAAGGCTGATGTAAACCTTCAGCCAGACTTCAATCCTCCATTCGGAAAGGGATATAGCGAGTAGTGTTTAATGTTAAGTGTTATAGGACAATAGATAGAATAATCAATTATGAATAAGACAATGAAACAATATAAGGGAAAAGTCTTGAAGGCTATGATGATACTCTTAGCCGTGAGTTTCGCACTGGCTGGTACATCTACCTTGTCTTCTTGCTCTTCTGACGATGATCCATACTTCACTGTCAGTGAAAATGACGATCCACGTATCTTGAACACCGACTTGGCTGATTCCAAGATAGACCGCAAGACTAATTATAAGTTGGAAATCAAGGTGACTCCTGTTCACTACACCACTGTGACATGGTTGCTCGACGGCACGCAGATTTATGAAGGTACTACCATCGACCAAACTTTGCCTATAGGTAATCATGAACTGAAGATTGTGGCAACCACCACCAAGGGCAAGAGCACATCCCGCACCTTGAAAGTTACCGTGACTCCTGCTGCCGATGACCCAGCCTTGGGTACCAATGCCATCGAGCTTTGGGTAGCTCCAGGAGAAACTACAACCATCCACAAGTGCAAGAATCTCGGTACAGTTGCTAAAGTAATGGTAGGTGGCAAGGAAGTAGCCTTCGAGGTTCTCGAAGAGGGCAAAGCTTTGAAGCTCACAGCTCCTACAGGTTTGGAGAATGGTGACTATGATATCACTTTGGTAGATGGTGAGGGCAACCAGTTCCCTGGCGGTACCATCAAGGTAACCACCGAGGCTCGCCCATCTATGGAAAACACCATCTGGGAAGGTGAGTTTGCCGTAACATGGGGCACTCCTTTCGATGCCTTGAAGGATACCTTCCTCTCAAAGGTGAAGGCTGGCACCATCCTCCGTGTCTATGTAGATGGAAAAGGTCAGGGTACCGCTGCCACAGCTTGGTGGAACAACATCCTTACTGGTAAGGGGGGCGACATAGAACGTGGCGACTTCATGGTGGATGGACCTGCTACATGGAAGTTTGAACTGACCGACCTCTCTATCAAACTCTTGACTGAGCAGGATGGTTTCCTCCTCGTGGGTGATGGTTACACCGTAAAGAACGTAACTATTGAATAACATATTAGAAAGAATCCCGTTATTATCATATAACGTCAAATCTTAGAACTTATGAAGAAATTATTATTATCTATTTCAATGTTGGCATTGGCTTATACAGCCAGTGCCAATGTTCCGGTTATCAAGAGCGACCCTAAGATAGAGGCTCAGGTAGAACAAACCCTGAAGAAACTCACCTTGGAGGAAAAGATAGGTCAGATGATGGAATTGGTGACCGACCTCTTTGGCGCAAACGACAAGAACGGTGTGTTCTATATCGACGAGCACAAGACCGATTCTATCCTTTCTCGCTATAAGATTGGCTCTATCCTCAACGCTCCTAACACTTGCGCGCCAACCGCCAAGCAGTGGGAGAAGTACATCTCTCAGATTCAGAAGATTTCGATGAAGCGTATCGGCATCCCTTGCGTCTTCGGTCTTGATCAAAACCACGGTTCTACTTATACACAGGGCGGAACCCTCTTTCCACAGAACATCAATGTAGCTGCCACCTTCAATCGTGAGATTGCTCGCCGTTCGGCTGAGGCTACTGCTTATGAGACTCGTGCCGTGAGCGTGCCTTGGACTTACAGTCCTACCGTTGACCTCGGTCGTGATGCCCGTTGGCCTCGTATTTGGGAAAACTTTGGTGAGGATTGTTATCTCAGTTCGGAAATGGGTAGTTCTATGGTGCGTGGTTTTCAGGGAGAAGACCCTAATCATATTGACCAGTATCATATATCAGCCTGCATGAAACACTTTATGGGTTATGGTGTGCCTTGGACTGGTAAAGATCGTACTCCTGCTTATATTTCACCTTTTGATTTACGCGAGAAACATTTTGCTCCATTCCTGGCTGGTTTGCAGGCGGGTGCCTTAACTGTAATGGTAAATTCTGCTTCAGTCAACGGTTTGCCGATGCACGCCAACAAGGAATTCCTGACAGGATGGCTGAAGGAACAGACTGGATGGGATGGTGTGTTGGTTACCGACTGGGCAGACATCAACAACCTCTATACTCGCGAGATGATAGCTAAAGATAAGAAAGATGCACTTCGTATTGCTATCAATGCCGGTATTGACATGATTATGGAACCATATACTGCTGATGCTTGTGGCTACCTTATCGAATTGGTGAAAGAAGGCAAAATCCCGATGAGCCGTATTGATGATGCCTGTCGTCGTGTGCTTCGCATGAAGTACCGTCTCGACCTTTTCAAGAACCCAACCCAGAAACTGAAGAATTATCCTAAGTTTGGTGGCGAGGAGTTTGCCAAGCTCGCCTTAGAGGGAGCTACCGAGAGTATGGTGCTCTTAAAGAACGAGGGTAATATCCTTCCTTTGCAGCATGGCAAGAAGATTCTCCTCACTGGTCCTAATGCCAATCAGATGCGCTGCCTGGACGGTGGATGGAGCTATACTTGGCAGGGTCATCGTACCGATGAGTTTGCCGGCAAGTACAACACCATCTATGAGGCTTTCTGCAATGAGTATGGCAAGGAGAATGTGATTCTTAACCAGGGCGTTACCTATAATGAGACTGGAAAATACTGGGAGGAGAACGAACCTCAGATTCAGGGCGCAGTTGATGCAGCAAAGAATGCTGATGTCATCGTTGCCTGCATCGGTGAGAACTCTTACACAGAGACTCCGGGCAACCTGACCGACCTCTGGCTTTCTGAGAACCAGCGCAATCTCGTGAAGGAACTCGCCAAGACTGGCAAGCCTGTCATCTTGGTATTGAATGAAGGTCGCCCTCGTCTCATCGCCGACATCGAACCATTGGCACAGGGCGTCATCGACATCCTTATCCCTGGCAACATGGGTGGCGATGCCTTGGTAAGCTTGGTATCAGGCAAGTCAAACTTCAGTGGCAAGATGCCTTACACCTATCCTAAGGAAATCAATTCGCTCGCCAACTACGACTTCAAGAAGAGTGAGGAGGTGGGTACGATGGAAGGTGCTTACGACTACAATGCGAAGATTACCCAGCAGTGGGGCTTCGGACATGGTTTGAGCTATACCTCTTATCAATATAGCAACCTGAAGGTTAGCAAGTCTGACTTCCGCCACGGCGACATCATCAAGGTGAGCGTGGATGTTAAGAATACGGGTAAGGTTGCGGGCAAAGAGAGCGTTCTCTTGTTCAGCAGCGACCTTGTTGCCAGCATGGTTCCTGATGGCCGACGCCTCCGTGCTTTCGATAAAATAGAGCTTCAGCCGGGCGAAACAAAGACTGTCACCTTCAATTTGAATGCCGATGATCTTGCTTTCGTTGGTTACGATGGCAAGTGGGTATTGGAGGAAGGAGCTTTCAAACTGATGATTGCCGACCAGAGTGCCGATATCCATTGTGAGAAAACTTATCAGTGGCAATCGGCTAACCGATAATCCAATCATGTAAATGGTAAAGTGAGTTTATAAAGGAGTGTACCCATATTGTGGTGCACTCCTTTTTTTACAAGCGACTTGGGGTAATCCAACCATGTCAGCTTTCAGAAATCATCGACAGAGCAATGCCTTTCATCAGGGGTATGGCGTTGTTCACGATGAAATCAATCTTGCCGTATTTTTCGATACTCTTTGGCAATACATTTGCCAATGCCATGTGCGCCACCGGTCACGATGGCTACTTTATCTTTGTTTTCCATTGCTTTCATTTGTTTTTCTGATGAAACTCTTTCCTTGTCTTAGCCATTGCTTCCGTAGCCCTATTGTGGGTTTCTATTAACAATGGACTCTTGTGATATTTCACAATCTTGACTCCGACAGAGTTGTGCCTTTCCTTTACCTCGATGCATTGAACAATCAAGTCCGGATTAGCCGACTTTGATGTTGGAGTCTTGTCAAAGTTCTGAATATAGGCGGCATTGGTCAGGAAGAGAATGTCGGAACCTTCCGGTATTTCCTGCATTACCTTGATCATGAGGGTTAGCATCATGCGGAACTCAGTGGTGTGTAGGTCGCTGATTACATCACGACTGATGATATTGCCGTTATGTTGACCTTTGGTCTTCTTCTGTCGCGACTCGGCAGAGTTCAAACAAGTTTGACTCTGCTCTCGCTGCTCCATCAGTTCAATCACAACGGCAGCACCACCAGCTCGCTCTTTATGCCCATAATCACATGATCCGCCTATCCAAACGTAATATGCAGAAGTATCTTGTGTCATAATTATTTTATCTTCAATGTTCGCAGATATTCCTTCTGCTCAGGCGTGATTCTGTAGCTCTCGATGGCCTTCTGGATGGTCTTGTTGTGCGTCCAGGGAGCAAGGCGGTTTTGCTCGATGTAGGGAATCGCCTGGTCCCATTGCTTGGCAAGGGCGGTGGCGAAGAACCAGGCTACCATCATTTTTACGTAATACTCTTCGCTCCTTACTGATGCAGGAATTTCAAGATATTCTGCCTTGAAGTCTTTATCCAGATAATGAGACATAAGTGTCTCTATTCCAAAGCGACAAGTATAAACGTGTGATGATTTACTCCAAGTCCTGATTTTCGCCAATAGCTCCTTCTTGTGTCTGGCAAATACCTTCGGAGACATGATGTCGCAAACTGCCCAGTTGTCCACGAATGGCAGGAAGGTGTCTGTAAGACGGATGCATTCCTCGTAGTCCTTTACCTCGGAGATGAGGAGACCGTGAAGCATGTTCTCGTCGTAGTATTCATGAGGAAGCTGATGCAGGAATTCCTTGCATTCTGCCTCCTTTGTAAATTCTTTTGCGAACTTGCGAAGCACGGGCACTCGAATGCCTATGAAACTTTCTATAGGCACTCCCGGTGTCAGTTTTGCTTGGAAAGCAGCATACTGTTTATCCTGCATGGCAAACAGTCTTTCTTGAAGTGAAGTCATTTTATTCTGTTTAATGTTTTGAAAATCTTAAATGCAAAGATACAAATTAATTCATATTATCTATTTCGTGACTATGGGATAATGATTGGTTTATATGAATGTAGTTTTTTAATATCTAGCTTTTTATTAATGTCCCGATAAAATCGAGATATTAATGATTCCAACAGGCAATATGCCTATATATTGTTTTGCAATAATAGTTGTTAGACTGAGAGTTCTGTTCAAAAAGCGATGAACTGGGCAAAAAACATGTTCTATTGGAACATAAGTCTTATTTCACTATTGATGCAAAGCTCGAAGTAATACAGTTCAGACTTTTCTTTTGCAGATGCTGATGAAACGGAAAATGGAACGGGCTTCTCACAACTAATATAGATATGTAATTTAAGACTGCATATCAGACTTATGCCAGACTTTGAACCATCGAAGTAACGTTTCAAGAAATGAAGTTTCTACTGGATCTTGGAAAGAGTTAGGCTCGTGATTTCTTGTCATAAATAGCTTTGATTTCACAGACCATGATACAATATAATGTGTTGACTATGGTCAAACGATTTGCGTCATATGAAACCATCCCTAATCTCTTTAGAGACTACACCAATAAATCTCTTAAACTATTGATTAACGATTAAGTTGTAGCACAACTAACTTCTGGTTGTGTAAACGAAATCATGATGTCTATTACACTTTGAAAAACGACAGCATTAATAGGATTATGAATAATTATAACCTAGAAACTGCGGTTTAATTAACAATAGAAAGTTAAGTTATTTATTTGATTAGTTTCTTTACATATCATCAAGTGCCTTTTGATGCCTTTTTTTATAAACAGGTATATAATTGATTCTATCGGTATATGTCATCTTAACTTGATATTCATAATCTTGTTCTGTTATAATCAATGATATGATACCCTTATTACTTTGAAAGGAGCAAGAATACAAAAACGAACCTTCCAATTGAGACTTGTAAGTCGCATTATCATATTTCTCATGAAGCAAAGATTCCAATTTATCATACAACACTTTCGCATCTTTTTCGTAAAAAAAACTATGAACGAATGTTACTGAAAACATTTTTTCCGTATCAGGATCATAATGCAAGCCAAACGATTCTATATTTCCTAGAAAAGGACCTTCCATAACACGAAGTCCCTTACTTGCATACTCATTTTCTGGAGACACATAAAAGCCTTTGGATTTTAGTTTTGAAGCATATTCGTTTACCGTGCCATCTATAGGGAAACCAAGGAATTCTAAGTGTTCCTCAGAAAAAGCCTGTGTGAAGCACAAAAACGAAATGATAAGTATTATAAGTCGTTTCATATTATTTCTATGTTTAAATGTATATTCAATGCTAACCCTTATAATGTGGGTTAACCATTGAACATCTATATTATGTAAAACAAAGGTATCTACTAAAACTCACAAATAGCATTTAGATTATCTAATTTTTTATTATTTAATTCGTAGAAAATTTTTTCGTACTTAGATTCAACTGCAAGAAAATCGTTATTCTCTTCTTTTAAAAGCTTGTCTAATACCAATTGTGTACGTTCTATGTGGTCTTGAAAACCTAACAAGCTAAATGCGGGAAGAAATTTATATTTATTATGCCCATGAAACTGATATATGGCATCTTTAACACAATCAGTTTCAAACATGAACATATCGTATCCCTGAGAATTTTTTTTAGTATCTGTGTGGCAGAAATTATATACTAGTAGACCAATAGTAGGTTTAAACTGTAGATAAAGAAAACGAAGTTCTTCTGCCTTATTATTTCTTACGACAGTCTCATATTCTTCCACAAATCCGTATTGTGAAAGTAAAGAGTTAGTTTCAGAACATCTTTTATTATGATTCTTGATAATTTCTTTCATTTTTAAGTGCTTAATATAGTTATTATTTTGTTTGACATATGGTTTCTAAGAGCCTATTGCAAAGTTACGAAAATATTTTAGATTAACAATAAGTTATAGTAAAATAAAGTAATAAAATTCAATTCAATATTAAAAAAGCGTTTCTTGCATTACCACTTTGGGAAATAGTGCAAGAAACGCTGTTATTGTTATGAGATAGATTCACTAGTGTCCGGATAAAATCTCAGAAGAGGTAACCCTCTATATATTGAGACTTTGGACTATTAATACTTAATTCTTTAGTTACTTTGAATATGGAATGGATATCATCTTGCTTAAACAGAAGCGGACCAATAGACTTGGATATAGTATGAAGTGACTGGGGAATATTGAAGTGCTTCTTCGCTATGATGAGTAGCAGATAATCACAAACAGCTATCCACAACTGAAGATAAACGGCATTCTCTGTAGTGCCATAGAACTTTTTGATATGTAGATGTTGTTTAATCCAGCGAAAGAATAATTCGACACTCCATCTTTCTCTGTAAAGTTCTGCAACAGTCAGAGAATCAATGGTTAAGTTATTTGTGAGAAATCTATACACATTGCCTGTAGTATAATCCTCGTATACCACCATACGGATTGGTTCAGGATATTGTACAGAAGGTTTTAAACCTGTCAGGCATATAAGCTGGTCACTTATCAACCCAGTTGATTTGTCTACTTCATATTCCTCAATGACATTGTACAACATGTTGTCTTTTGCTCTGGTAACAAAGTATGCATGCTTGAGATGAAAGCACTCATAAAGCTGCTTGAAAAAGATATAACCTTTATCCATAAGGTAAAAGGCTTGTTCTTCAACTGGTATCATAGGCATAACCTTCGAATCATGTACAAGACCATTGGTCATGACAATATAAGAAGGAATACTTCCTCTGAGGTCGATAAGAGTGTGCATCTTCACGCATCCTTCGCCATGATGAAACT
>OIZT01000416.1_pt1 | contig 27277 bp, 22 predicted proteins | sample 1588611 | NCBI WGS metagenome assembly OIZT01 (sample SAMN03283278) | human gut metagenome | biome: human-associated habitat; material: feces | host: Homo sapiens | place: Peru | collected 2012
AAAAGAAACTACTTTATGTGGATATTATGCCAATGGTGGTGCTGGTGATAAGAAACTAGTATATAGAACTGATATTATTAATAAGTATCCTCCTTATCCTGTATTTGAAGGGGAGAAGTATGTATCTACAGCTTATAAATATAGATTAATAGATCAAGAGTATAAATTAGCTGTACTTGATGATGTATTATGTAACGTAGAATATCAGGCAGATGGTTCAAGTGCTACTATGTGGAAACAATATATGAAGAATCCTAGAGGTTTTGCATTCTGGAGAAAGGTATGTATGACATATCCTGAATCTAAGATGAGACTAGTGATTGATACAATACATTATTGTGCTGAGTCACAGTTGGCTGGCGAAAAACATTATGTTAGAAAGTCACCTAAAAAATTACTGACTTTAGTATGTGTGATACCCGGATTATTATTGAAATCTATATGCATAAGGAAGGTAGAATTAATGGATAAACAGTTTTTTGATGACTATTACAGAATGACAGGTACGTTTTATAAAAAAGGGATAAAAACATGTATATCAATGTTGTTTAGACATAATTTGAAATATATGTATTTATGGAGAAATAAGAATAAAAATATAATTACTAAGTTTAGAATTTATCGCCTATGTAGAAAGTATGGCATTGAAATATCTTCTGACGCTGAGATAGGTAATGGGTTATATATGGGACATCCTTATAATATTACAATTGCTTCTGGAGTACGAATGGGTAAAAATTGTAATGTTCATAAAGGTGTTACGATTGGTAGGATAAATGTAGGTAAAAAAGAGGGCGTTCCTACGATTGGGGAATCAGTATTTTTTGGTATTAATTCTATTGTTGTAGGTAATATACATATTGGAAATGATGTTTTAATAGCACCTAATAGTTATGTTAATTTTGATGTGCCTGATCATTCTATTGTAATTGGAAATCCAGGTGTGATTCATCATAAAGAAAATGCAACTGAAGGTTATGTTAATTTTAAAGTATAAGGAAGTGTATGAAAATGATATCTAAAACCATCCATTATTGTTGGTTTGGTAGAGGCGAACTATCGGCTAAAGCTCAAAAATGCATTAAATCTTGGAAAAAGTATTGTCCGGATTATGAAATAATAGAATGGAATGAAGATAATTTTGATGTGAATCAAAATGAATATACAAAGAAAGTATATACTGAAAAAAAATTTGCTTTTTTAAGTGATTACGCAAGATTAAAGATTGTCTATGAACAAGGTGGAATATATTTGGATTTAGATGTAGAAATTATTAAACCTTTTGATGATCTTTTAAATAATAAAGCTTTTTTTGGCTTTGAAAATGATGATTATGTTGCTAGTGGATTAGGCTTTGGTGGAGAAAAAGGTAGCATAGCTATTAAAACATTATTAGATGAATATAATCAGTTATTAGATGGAACTAACGATGTTATTGGTTGTCCTATATTGAATACTGAAGGATTAGTTAAGCTTGGATTAGTAAAAAATGGGCAATTACAGAAATTAACTGAATGTACAGTTTATCCTGCAGATTATTTTAATCCATATGATGACACTACAGGAAGATTAAATAAAACAAATAATACATATTCTATTCATTGGTATGCTAAAAGTTGGATGGATAAGAAGTCAATTATTAGAAGTAAATTAACTCAGCCATTACATAGAATATTTGGAACTGATTTTTTTAGAAAGAAACGATAGGAGGATGAAACTATGAAAAAGAAAATCATAATTGTATCTCATGCTATGTTTCTTGGTGGTGTAGAAAAGAGTTTATTAGGTTTATTAGAAGCTTTTGATTATACTCAATACGATGTAGATTTATTTCTTTTAAGACATGAAGGAGAACTTCTAGAATATATACCAAAAGAAGTAAATCTATTACCTGAAGTAAAACAATATACAGTACTTGCAAGACCTATGATTGATACATTAAAAGAAGGTCATATATTACTTACTTTAGGACGCTTATATGGAAGAATTAAAGCTAATAAATATATCAAACAACATCACCAGACAGATAGTGAAGTGCCAATAGATTATAGTCATAAGTATACATATAAACTTATGCCATTTATAAATAAAGATACTAATTATGATTTGGCTATTAGTTTCTTAACACCTCATTATATTGTTTCTCATAAAGTAAATGCGAAAAAGAAGATTGCTTGGATACATACTGATTATGGTCATGTAGAAACAGATATAGGTTCTCAATTAAATATGTGGGGATCTTATGATTATATTGCATCTATATCTCAAGCAGTGACCACAAACTTCTTAAGGAACTTTCCTCAACTAGAAGATAAGATTATTGAAATACCTAATATATTACCTATTAAGCTTATTAGTAAGCAGGCAGATGAGTTTGATGTAAGTGATGAGATGATTGATGATGGCTCTATTAAGTTATTATCAATAGGTAGATATTGCAAAGCAAAGAATTTTGATAATGTACCATTTATCTGTAAAAGAATATTAGAATCAGGATTAAATATTAAATGGTATATTATAGGATATGGTGGAAGTGAAGAAAGAATTAAAAACAGTATTAAAGAATGTAATATGGAAGAACATGTAATACTCTTAGGTAAGAAGTCTAATCCATATCCATATATCAAAGCATGTGATGTATATGTTCAGCCTTCTAGATATGAAGGTAAATGTGTAAGTGTTATAGAAGCACAATCGCTTCATAAACCAGTTATTATTACTAATTATTCTACTGCCAAGAGTCAGTTGAAGGATGGATATGATGGCGTGATAGTTCCTTTAGAGAATAATGAATGTGCATCAAGAATGCAAAAAATTATCCAAGATATTCAATTATTGGAGACAATGGAAAAGAATTGTTTTAATGAAGATTATTCTAAATATTCAGAAGCTCAAAAAATATATAAAATTATAAGTTGAGGTGATATGGATGCCTAAAGTGAGTATAGTTGTTCCAGTTTATAAAGTAGAGAAATATTTAGTGCGTTGTATTAAAAGTTTAAGCAATCAGACTTTGAGAGATATTGAGATAATTCTAGTTGATGATGGCTCACCTGATAATTGTGGACACATGTGTGATGAATTTGAAAAGACTGACTTAAGAATCAAAGTTGTTCACAAGAAGAATGGTGGTTTGAGTAGTGCAAGAAATGCAGGTTTAGAAGTTGCAACTGGAGAAACAGTTGGGTTTGTAGATTCAGATGATGACGTAGAGTTAACCATGTATGAAGAAATGTATGAAACGCTTATCAGTAATCAAGTTGATTTTGTTATGTCAGATTATCTTAGAATTGAAAAAAGTGATGTAAATTGCATTAAAACCACAAATCTAAGAGAAGGATATTTTTCTAAGAATGATATTAAAAAAGAAATTTTTCCACAGCTTATTATGGGAAGAAATTTGGACTATGGACCATTATTATCTGTATGGCAATGTTTGTATAAAAGAGAATTTCTTACTAAAAATCGTTTAATGTTTGCAAACGATGTAAAGTGGTCAGAGGATAATTTATTTAGCTCAATAGTTGGATATTGTGCAAATAGTTTCTACTATTTGAAAAATAAACCTTTATATCATTATTACAATAATCCAGGAACTATTACAACATCTTATAAAAAAGGTTCTTGGGAAGTTTATTCTAAAATGAATGATTATTTGCAAGATTATTTTAATGAAAAAACAGATTTTGATTTTTCAGAACAATTAAAATTACATATAATTTATTATGCATGTAACAGTTTGAATCAAATAAAAAGTGCTGAAATGCCAAGAAGTAAAAAAATAGATCTTTATACTAGAATTATGAAGTCTAATAAGCTTCAAGAGGCATTTACAGAGTTTGATTTTCCAAAAGAATGGAATTGGAAATTGAAAATTCAAATCTATTTAATTAAACAAAAATTAGTAGCGCTTTATAATATTTTATAAAAGTATAGGGGGTGTATCTATTTGTGTAGAGTTTCAATAATAATGCCAATTTATAATAAAAGACCTTATTTAGAGAAGACTATTAAAACTATAATTAATCAGGAATATCATGATTGGGAATTAATTTTAATTGATGACGGTTCTACAGATGGAAGTACTCAAATTATTGATTATTACGCAAAAATATACTCTAATATAGTAGCTATTCATCAAGAAAATCATGGAGTTTCTTTTACTAGGAATAAAGGAATTGATATTTCTTCAGGAGAATGGATATGGTTTATAGATGCTGATGACATACCTGATAGAGAATTTCTTTATAAAATAGATAGAATGTATTTACTGGAGGATTATGAACTTATCATAGGACAGTATAAGACACATGATTTGCATACAGGTGAAGAAAAGAAAATCACTGTTGAATTTGAAGGAAATTCTGGCTCTAGAGAACTAGCTGATCTTTTTATTAATTACCAATACAATAATGGATATTTTGGATACTTATGGAATAAATTAGTTAGAAAAAGAGTAATTGATGAATATTCTATACGGTTTAACAATCAATTAAAGTTAGCTGAAGACTTAGATTTTTTAGTTTCAGTTTTTTCACATTCTAAAAAAATATATTTTACTAATTCAAATGCAATGACCTATATGTTAAATACTATCAACTGTTCTTCTTTAGATAATGTAGATTATTATCAGCAATTACAGATTCAAATGAAAATTAATGAATGGATATGTGATAAAAATAAGATGATTAAATATCAGGGCTTTATGAATGAGAAAATCTCGTATTATGCTGCATTTGATATTTATTATACATATGTAGAGGGTAATGATTACTGTAGTAAATTTAATGCAGTTGTAAATGATAGTAACATAATGAAACATATTGACTATAAAGTGGTTAAATATCCTATGAAACCTATAGTAAAAGGCATAAAAAGAAAAAGTATTACATATATTAGAACATTCATGAAGATAAGACAATTCATTGTATCTATACGAAATAAAGTCAAAAGGAGTACTAAGTAAATGAGATATGTATTATATAATCATATTGGGAGTGGTAACCACGGCTGTGAAGCGTTAGTTAGAACTATATCTTCCTTGCTAGGAGAAGATAAAACATGCTTACTATCTGAATTCGTTGGAGAAGAAGAAAAATATGGAATTAATCAGATTATAAAGGTTTATCCAGCAATATCTAAAGTAAAAAAGAATTTTTTACATTTAAAAGCATATTATCAATTAAAGGTAAAAAAGAATTATTTTTATATGGATATTTTACCTTATTTGAATGCAATTGATCAGTTAAAAGAAGATGATGTACTAGTATCTATTGGAGGAGATATTTTCTGCTATGATAATTATCCTAAATATGTACTACTACATCAGTATGCACTAAAAAGAATTAAGAATACCATATTGCTTGGATGTTCTATAGAACCTGAAAATTTAAAAGATGAGAGTTTTTTAGAAGATTTAAAAAGTTATAAGATAATTACAACACGTGAGCATATAACATATAATGCTTTAATTGATAAAGGACTAAAAAATGTTATTTATTGTCCAGATTCTGCTTTTACTCTAAAAAAACAGAATGTTTCAATGAATCCTATTTTTATTCCTAATAAAACAGTTGGTTTGAATATCAGTCCTCTTGTTTTAAAAAAGAGTAATAATTCCCAATTGATTTTAGAAAACTACAGTAGATTAATGAAATATATTATCGACAATACTGATATGAATATAGCATTAATCCCTCATGTTGTATGGAATAATAATGATGATAGAGTTCCTTTGACACAATTATATGAATTATATAAGGACACTAAAAGAGTATGTTTAGTTGATGATTGTAATTGCATGCAACTAAAAAGTGTTATATCTCAATGTTCATATTTTGTTGGGGCAAGAACTCATGCTACTATAGCAGCATATTCAAGCGGTGTTCCTACATTGGTTTTAGGCTATTCTGTTAAATCTAAAGGGATAGCAGAGGATTTGTTTGGAACAAGTGATAGTTATGTTTTGTCTTATAAGGATATTTCAAGTGAAGAAGATCTGCTTAATGCTTTTTCTTTTATAGAAAGTTGTCATGGTGATATATCTAAGTTATTAGATTCTAAACAACCAATCTTTGAAAGGAATATCGAAAACACATTCTCAAAAATAAGGAGTATATTTTGAAATGGAATTACCAAATAAAAAGAAAAGAGTCGAATCCTTAAATTTATTAAAAGTATTTTTGACTATTTTTGTTATCGTATTACATTTAAATAATAGTCATGGCGGTAAAGCCCTTTTGTACTCAGTAGGGTTTAACAAAGAGTTAGTATTATTGTTTGAAGCCATTACTATTTGTGCAGTTAATTGTTTTATATTAATTTCGGGATATTTTTTAAGTAACCATGAACAAAGAGACATAAGCAAAATAATATACTTAATATTTACTGTAAGTATATTTAACTTTATAATTGGTTTGTGTATACAATTACTCAATATTTCTCCTTTTTCTATTAAGCAATTAATAATCTTCCTAATACCATCAAATTATTTTATATGGTTATATGGTGTACTTTATCTCATTTCACCATATATTAATAAATGTATAGGAGATTTAGATAAAGTTAAATTTACTAAATTTATGATTTTATTGATTATTTTATTTTCTGTTTGGCCAACCATATTAGATTTCATTACTAACATGACTGGTGTAGGTTTTAGTGGTATGTACACTGTAAATGCTATTTCGAATGAAGCTGGTTATACATTGGTTTGGTTTATTGTTTTATATTGTAGTGGTGCATATTTAAGAAAGTATTCATTAAATGAAAAAACTTCATATATATTAGCGGTAATAAGCATAATATTAATATATTTTTCTTTACATTTAACTATGACTGTAATTAATTATGATAATATATTGGTTTATATAGCTTCACTATCTATCTTTTCAATTTTTGAAAGAATCAAACTAAAAGAATCAAAAATTATATACATGTTATCAAAAAAATCTTTTGATATTTATGTTATTCACGGTTGCTTATATGTATTATGGACTTCACTTAACTTAAAAAAAATATACACAAGTAACATTGCTATATTTATAGTTTATTATATTGGTATGTTTGTTATTATGTATTTGGTTTCTCTAGTCATTGCAGTAATTGGAGATTTTATATTACATCCTTTTAGAAAAGTAGTTGAGATATGTGTAAGTAAAATAAATATACAATTAAATAGATATATAGATAAAAAATTAATGGAGGAGAATTCAAATGAATAGTCCTATAATCAGTTTAATTACTCCATGCTATAATGTGGAATCAACACTTGAAAGATATTTAAATTCAATTTTAAATCAAACGTATAAGAAAATTGAATTAATTGCTGTTGATGATGGTTCCATTGATAACACTAGAAATATATTGTTAAAATATAAAGATATATTTGATAGTGAAGGAATGAAATTGATATATGTCTATCAAACAAATAGCGGATTAGGATCAGCGATAAATACAGGACTAAAATATGTTACTGGTAAATATTTAACATGGGCAGATCCTGATGATTTTTTTGAAATTAATTCTTTTGAAAAGAGAATGAGAATACTAGAAGAAAATTATGATATAGGTGTTGTGAGTAGTAATGCTGCAGTGTATAAAGATTGTGATTTAAAGCATCCTATTAAATATGAAGCAGATAGGTTTGAACATAGATATGAAGATAATCAATTTTTATACTTGTTAACCGAACAATCACATTTCTGTGCAGGTTGTCATATGATCAGAATGGAATATTTTGATAAGGTTGTTAAAAATAGAGAAATATATCCTGCTAGAAGAGGGCAGAACTGGCAGTTACTGTTACCAATTTATTATTGTTATAAAAGATATTATTTAGATGAACCATTATATGCTTATATAGTATATGATAATAGCATGTCATCAGGGGATGATTCTGAAATTAAGGAATTAGATCGTTGGAATGAACATGAAACTATTATTCGTGAAACCCTTAAAAAAATCTCTTTAAAAAATGATGAAATATTGAAATTAAATCATATTATTACTGCAAGATACGCATTAAAAAAGTTCTATACTGCTATTGATTATAGGGATAAGTCTTTGTTAAAAGAACAATATATAGTATTAAGAAAATTAAATCAGAACACTAAAGAAATTGATAATTTATATTTGAGAAACTATTATGTTGTATTAAAAATATTTTATAAGATCAAGGAGTTAGTTAAATTATAATTTATGTGTAAAATATCAGTAATTATACCAGTTTACAATGCAGAAAAATATATTGAAAAAACACTTGACACTATTAGCAATCAAACTCTAAAAGATATTGAAATTATTTGTGTAGATGATGGATCTAATGATAAATCTGCTCTATTAATTAAGAAACAACAAGCTAATGACAGTAGAATAAAATACTATTTCCAGCAGAATAGTGGTGCTGGACAAGCTCGTAATTTTGGTATAACAAAATCAAATGGCGAATATATAGCATTTATGGATGCAGATGATGCATACCCTAATAATTGTGCTTTAGAACATTTATATAGTGCAGCATTTAATAATGAAGCAATTATTTGTGGTGGTTCTGCAGTATTTGAAAATAGTGATGTAAATGATGAAAAACGTAAATTTTTAACGGAAGGATTTATTTCATTTGAAGATTATCAATTTGATTATTTGTTTGTGAGATATATTTTTAAAAGAAAATTTTTAATCGATAATGAGATTTATTTCCCAAATTATAGAGTTTATGAAGATCCAGTGTTTTTAGTGAAAGCAATGGTAAAAGCGACAAAGTTTTATGCTATAAATACTGATGTATATTTATATACTGGAACTCATCAATCTATGAACATGAACATAAATAAAACTATAGATTTTTTAAAGGCTCTAATTGAAGAACTACAAATAACTGCACATTATAATCTTTCAAATTTACATAAGTTAACTTTTGAACGTTTAGAAAATGAGGCTTGTTTTTATGCTGAGAAATATCTTTATGAGGGAGATAAGGAAATATTTAACTTAGTGCTTCAAGCAAACAATGCAGTTGACAAAGGATTAATTAATTTAGATGCTAATTATATTATACGCAGCATTTCAGATCTTTGGAAAGCTGGACAAAAATATATGAAGATAAGAAATTCTAAAATAGTACGATTTTTATCTAAAATAAGAAATTGAAATAAAATATAGGAAGGGTATTTATGAACGCAAGAAGGAGTTTTTACAATATATTTTTTGGGATGCTGAGTCAAATTATTTCTATTGCCTTAGGAATAATTATTCCACGTCTAGTATTAGTTAGTCTAGGATCAGAATCTAATGGATTACTTTCTTCCGTCAATCAAGCTTTAGTATATCTAAGTTTATTGGAAGCAGGTATTGGAACTGCGACTTTACAGGCATTGTATAAACCGGTTGCTGAGGAAGATAAAAGCAGTATTAACCAAATTATGGCTGCTACTAATATATATTATAAAAGAGTTGGATTATACTATTTTATAGCTACATTCAGTTTAGCTATTATATATCCAATAGTCGTAAAATCTACTTTATCTTATTTTACTATATTCTCAGTTATATTATTAAGTGGTCTGTCACAAGTAATTAATTTCTTCTTTCAAGGTAAATATCGTATTTTAATGCAGGTAGAAGGGAAAAACTATATTTTAACTAACCTAGGAACTATTATTAATGTATTTACTAGTGTTAGTAAGATCATTTTACTTTTATTGGGGTGCGATATAATTATACTTCAGTTAATGTTTTTTATATTTAGTTTACTACAAATGATTTATATAATGAAATACATTAAAAAGAATTATAAATGGTTGGATTTATCTGTAACACCAAATTATGATGCAATTTCACAAAAAAATTCTGTTTTAGTACATCAAATTTCAGGCCTTGTTTTTCAAAACACAGATGTATTAATCTTAACAGTTGCATGCGGATTAAAAGTAGTAAGTGTTTATTCAATGTATGTTATGCTGTTTGGAATGATTGGAACAACAATATCAACAATCAATTCTGGTGTTTCATTTGCAATGGGACAGGCCTACAACACAGACAAAAAGAAATTTAATATTTTATATAATGCTTTTGAAACATACAATATGAGTTTGACTTTTTCTCTTTACTGTGTGGCTACTATTTTCATTATTCCGTTTTTAAAATTATATACCGCAGGCGTAACTGATATAAACTATTTTGATAAGTTATTACCATATTTATTTGTAGCAACTTATTTACTATCTAATGGACGTTCTGCTGCTCAAAGAGTCATTGAATATGCTGGACATTTCAAATTAACACAGGATAGATCTATAATTGAGTCTGCGATAAATGTTGTCGTTTCTTTGGTAGGTGTTGTTAAATTTGGAATATATGGAGTATTATTAGGAACTATTGCTGCTTTATTGTATAGAACTAATGACATGATATTATACTCTTCAAAAAGATTACTGAAACGCTCTCCTTTTAAAACTTATTTAAAATGGGGGACAAATCTAGTATTGTATATTACTTTTATCATTATCTTTAATAAGATTCTATTAAAAATTACTCTTGATAATTATTTGATTCTAATTCTATCTGCTGGATTGGTAAGTATCATCGTCGTATCAGTTTTCTTTGTTGTAGGATCGTTAATTGATAATGAATCTTTTAAATATTGCTTAAGTTATGTAAGGAAATATCTAAAAAAAGTAATATATAAATAGAGTATTTTTAAAATTTGTTATGTTTAATAAGCTTTAGTATAAACATTTTGATAAGGAGGAACTAAATGGATAACAACGACAACAAACAAAGATCCACTTCCTTTGAATCATTAGACATATTGATTCAAAAATGGAGAGATGGCACCTTTTCAGAAATCTTAGATGACTGGAAGTGGATCTTCTCATATAGTAAAAGATATAAAGGTGCTATTGTCTTTTATACTGTATTAGGTATATTAAGTACTACTCTAGGACTAGTAAGTTCTGTAGTAGGTAAATACATGATAGATATCATCACTGGTTACAAGATATCAAAACTACCAATTTTGATATGTATCATGATAGGTTCTACAGTATTTAGTTTAGTCTTTGGTAGTGTCTTAAATCGTATTACAGCTAAATTAAGTATATATATTAATAACGATATCCAGGCTGATATCTTTGATAAGATCATTGATGCAGACTGGTTAGCTATTAACCAATACAGTAATGGGGATGTATTAAACAGATTCAATAGTGATGTAAGTACAGTATCAGGTAACGCTATTAGCTGGTTACCAACTATTATTATTGCACTCTATAACTTCATCGCTACATTCTTTGTCATCTGGCATTATGATAAGATCATGGCTGCATTAGCTTTTGCCAGTGCACCATTCATGCTCATTGCCTCTCGTTTCTTAATCACTAAACAGAGACAATACAACATGAAAGTAAGAAAGATGTCTTCTGACATGATGACATTTGAAGTAGAAACATTCTATAACTTTGATACAATCAAATCATTTGGTATATCAAAATTATACAGTAAGAAAATGAGAGACTGGCAGAAGAAGTTCAAAGATGTTTCATTAGACTATAACATGTTTACTATCTGGACGAATGTATTTATGTCTATACTAGGCACGGCTGTATCTCTTACAGCTTTTGGTTACTGTCTATTTAGGCTTTGGACTAAAGATATTACTTATGGTACTATGACACTCTTCCTACAACAAAGATCAAGCCTAGAAGGAGCATTCAGTAACGTAGTATCTATTATCCCATCATTTCTAACAAGTTCAGTATCAGCACACCGTATCAGAGAACTAGTAGAACTTCCTAAAGAAGTTCATATTCCTGAAAGCAGTGAGTTAGATGCATATAAGGATGATGGATTTAGTGTTAAGATGAATGATGTTAACTTTGCATATATTGAAAACAATAAAGTTATCACTGATTCTGACTTTGAAGCAAATCCAGGTGAAATTGTTGCATTAGTAGGACCTTCAGGGGAAGGTAAGACTACTATGATCAGATTGATCTTAGGTTTAATTAGACCTTCTGATGGTGGAGTAAGTATTAATGCATCTAATGGTGATGCAGTAGAAGCTAATGCGAACACAAGACACTTGTTCGCTTATGTACCTCAAGGTAATACTATTCTATCTGGTACTGTTGCAGAGAATATGAGGATGGTTAAACAGGATGCAACAGATGAAGAAATTATACATGCGTTACAAGTCTCTTGTGCATGGGATTTTATTTCTAAACTACCTGATACTATTAATACTAAGATTGGTGAAAGGGGTAGAGGATTCTCAGAAGGACAGGCTCAGAGAATCGCTATCGCAAGAGCAATCCTCAGAGATGCACCAATCTTACTATTGGATGAAGCAACTAGTGCTTTAGATGTTACTACTGAAAGAAAAGTATTAAGAAATATTATACAGAACCATCCTAATAAGACTTGTATAGTTACTACACATAGACCTAGTGTGTTAAATATGTGTCAGAGAGTATATAGAGTTATGGAGACTCATGTTACTGAGTTAAGTGAAGAAGAGTCTAGTAAGATGGCTATGGATTTCTAAACTAGATATTATATTGTAAATTTATAGGGGATTTAGTGCCTACAATAAAAAGTTATGATAAATTAAAAAATATTTTGAATACTCACAAACTACAGGTATGATATAAATACGTTTTTAAGAAGGCCCTTTTAAATAGCATTAGAAAAAATGAGCAAAGATTAAAAAGACTGTTCTCTGCAAACTATGGGTATTCAAAAAAATATTATAAATAGTATATATTATCTAAATAGAAAAGAAGGGATTTTAATATGATAGATGAGGTAAAATTACATTCACCCCAAAAAAAGTATATTAAAATGGGGATAATGATAACATTAGCAATCGGCATTGTTTCTTTAATGCCTATACTTATTCGTAATAAAGGGCAATATATGGATTTTGGTGATTATTACCAACAATATATTCCTTTTATCAAGGAATTGAAAAGAATGTTATTATCTGGTAACTTATTTTGGAGTTGGAATTCTTTTTTAGGAGACAACTTTGTTCGTGGTTATTCTTACTATACAATATTCAATCCATTTGCATGGTTTGTTCTCATCTTTCCAGATAACATGATTTTATATGGAACATTGATAGCAACATTAATCAAATTGATAGTCAGTACACTTAGTGCTTTATTTTATATAAGACTTTTTTGTAAAGAAGATAAATATGCATTAGTAGGTGCTATTATGTATACTTTCTCTGGCTTTACACTAGTAAATATGTATTTTTATTTTTTTCTGGATGTCATTGCTATTTTTCCATTGCTAATGTATGGTCTAGAATTGCTTATTCGCAAAAGAATACATAAAGTATATATTATTTCTTTAGCCTTAAATGCAGCCATTAATATTTATTTTTTTGTATCAACAGTTTTTTTAGTAATAATTTATGTGTTTTTTAGATTAGAAATATATAATTTTGCTGAGTGGAAAAATAAATGGTTGCTAATTCTCGATATTTTTATATCAAGTGTCTTAGGAGTAGGTTTAGTTTCCATTGCAATTATTCCATCTTTATTATCTATACTTGAATCTGGGAAAGCAGCAGAAAATATTGCCTCACAGATAGCATTTATATATTGGCCTTCAAATTTTATAGAGCATATCAAAACATTTATGATACCTAGTGAATCAGCTTGTTATCATGCGTTTTATGATTCTTCTAGTTGGAGTTCTACAGGAATGTATTTACCAGTTTTTGGAATTGTATTAGTTGTACAAAGATTTATTAGAAAAAAAAGAGATTGGATTACTAAATTATGTATACTTTTATCCATTTTTTATTTATTCCCAGTCACAAATGGTCTTTTTAATCTATTCTCCAATCTGAATTATACTAGATGGTTGTATTGTTTAGTTTTAGTATTTTCTTTAGTATCTGCCCTTGAAATAGAAGATATTGTTTCTGGTGATTCAGTAATGAACCGAATGGTTTTAATAGTAATAACATTAATTTCAACCATTTTATGCTTATTTCCTACTACTATTTACATTCTATATAAAAATGGTATTTCTTTATTGAATTTTATAGCAAATGTATGTGTTACTGATTTATTTATTGGATACATGCGTATGGTTGTTTTGGTATTTATAACTTTTATAAATTACTTGTTAATGTGGATTGTACTAAAAAATAGACAAATAACACAAAAATTTATTATATTGATTATTTGTCTAGGATCCGCAATTAATTTTGGGGTATTTAATGAAATCAATTATGATTTAAATCAAACAAAATATAATACCAAACAGTTTTATGACAAATCAATTGAGGTTCAAGTCAATAATTCAAATAATTTTCAGCATCGTATTGATTATCCTAACATAATTTATAATTACGGACTATTTAGAAATCTTCCTTCTGTTAATTACTTTAATAGTTTGCAAAACTTTAAGAGTTCAAAGTTTGCTGAACGAGTCGGTATATGTGGTGACGTTGGAGCAACAATTTTAACTACACCTAAGAAAAATGGACAATATACTGACACATTGCTTTCTGTTAAGTATTATTATGATTATGATGGTAGTACGAAGATTCCAGAAGGATTTAAATTTTATAAAACTGAAAATAATGTAGATATTTATAAAAATTCAAATTATATACCAATGGGATTTACATATGATTCTTATTGCTTAGAAGATGATATTAAGAATTTAAGTACAACAGATAAATCTATTACTTTATTAAATACTATGGTTATTTCTAAAAGTGCAGAAAAAGAGGTAAGCAAGTATTTACCTAAATTTGATATTGTTAATGTAGATAAAAATCTTACAAAACTATCATCTGATAGAAACAAAATAACTTGTGATAGTTTTAATGGAGATTCTTCTGGCTTTAAAGCATCGATTAATTTGGAAAGTGCTAATTTAGTATTCTTTAGTATTCCAAATGATGAAGACTGGGAAATTAAAGTTAATGGAAAAGTTGTTGATCCAATTGAAGTGAACTATGGTTTAATGGCAATAGAATGTGGTAAGGGTACAAACAAAATCATTGCAACATATCATAACAAAGGATTAAAAATTGGAATTATTGGAAGTGCAATTTTTGTTGTAATATGTTTGATTATATTCATCTTTAAGAAGATTAGATTTAATTAATTTATTTACTAGTTTTATAAACAGTAAATAATCTTTACTAATTTGGGGGATAAAGCATGGAAAACAGTAATAAAATTAGTATTATAATTCCATCTTATAATGAAGAACAATTAATAAAAAATACCTCAGAAGTTGTTTCTGATATCATGAATCAGAACAATATATCTTTTGAGATATTGTTTGTTGATGATGGTTCTAAAGATGGTACTTGGAAACAAATCTTATCCTTATCAAAGGATAATTTAAATATACATGGTATTCATTTCTCAAGAAATTTTGGAAAAGAATCTGCTATTTATGCTGGTATGCAATATGCAAAAGGGGATTGCTGCGTAGTAATGGACTGTGATCTACAGCATCCTCCTATTAAGATTGTAGAAATGTACAGACTATGGGAACAGGGATACGAAGTAGTAGAAGCTGTAAAAGAAGATAGAGGAGAAGAATCGGGTTTACACAGATTCATGGCTAATCTATTCTATAAGATCATATCTAAACTAACGGATATAGATATGATGAATGCTTCAGATTTTAAACTTTTAGATAGAAAAGTTATGTTAGTACTACTTAATATGAAAGAAAGGAATTCTTTCTTTAGAGCTTTATCTTCATGGGTAGGATTTAAAACTATTCAGGTTCCATTTAGAGTAGCTGAGAGAGAAGCAGGAGAGTCTAAATGGTCTACAAAAGCTTTAGTTAAATATGCAATATTAAATATTACATCATTCTCTTCTGCACCAATGCAGATAGTTACTATTTGTGGATTTATAATGCTTATTATTTCTTTTGTATTCGGTATAAATTCAATTATACAGTATGTTACTGGTAAAGCCTTAGGAGGCTTTACCACAGTAATACTACTTCAGTTATTCTCTAGTAGTATTATTATGATTTGTTTAGGTATTATTGGTTATTATATTGCTCAGATCTATGAAGAGATTAAAGGAAGACCTAAGTTTATTGTATCTGAGAAGTGCTAGGTGATAAGATTGGTGAAAGGGGTAGAGGATTCTCAGAAGGACAGGCTCAGAGAATCGTTATCGCGAGAGCAATCCTCAGAGATGCACCAATCTTACTATTGGATGAAGCAACTAGTGCTTTAGATGTTACTACTGAAAGAAAAGTATTAAGAAATATTATACAGAACCATCCTAATAAGACTTGTATAGTTACTACACATAGACCTAGTGTGTTAAATATGTGTCAGAGAGTATATAGAGTTATGGAGACTCATGTTACTGAGTTAAGTGAAGAAGAGTCTAGTAAGATGGCTATGGATTTCTAGGAGAGTAATTATATGATCAAAAATATACTAAATAAAATATCAAATAAACAAAATGAACTAAATCCTGTAGATATGTACAGAAGTAGAGGTGCAAGAATTGGGCAAAATGTCGATATTGTGAATTCTAAAATTGATTTTTGTTTTAGCGATTTAGTTACTATTGGAAATAATGTTACTATTACGAATTCTACTATTTTAGCTCATGATGCTAGTACAAAAAAATTTATAGGATATAGCAAAGTAGGAAGAGTTAATATAGGAAATGATGTTTTTATTGGCTACGGCTCTATTGTATTACCAAATACAACTATAGGAAATAAAGTTATAGTAGGAGCAGGTACAGTAGTTGCAAAAGATGTTCCTGATAATGTAGTAATTGTTGGCAATCCTTGGAGAGTTCTTTGTACATTTGATGACTATATAGAAAAAAACAGAAAAAATTTACAAGATCACCCTGTTTCTAATGTTCTATGGAATGAAAAAACAAATGAAGAAAAAAGAGAGATGTTTGAAAAATTAGAAAATACTATGGGTTATGACCTTTAGATAAATTCATTTAACTGCTTGCTTAAATAGGAATGACATAAATAATAAAACTAAGAATAATTTTAGAGGATTAAAGGATTAACTATTTTCTAAATATGTTTCTTAAATATTATAGTTATTGAAAACTATTTTTGATAAAGCTTTTTACAGTTCGTATACGGATATAAACAAAGTGTTTGTTTATATCGGATATTTTTATGAGCCAGGAATATTGATGTTATCATATTAATTGAAAATGATTTGGGAAGGTAGTTAGTGATTTCTATCGCACAAAATATGTAGATTTCTTTATTGATATTTAATGATTATTTTAACCAATAATGTGAAGGGGGATAAAAAAATGAATCACAAAAAATTAAGAGAATTACAAAATATTCAATATGAAATATTAAAGGCAGTAGATGTTATTTGTAAAAAATATAATATTAAATATTATTTAATATATGGTACTTTATTAGGTGCAGTAAGACATAGAGCATCAATACCTTGGGATTATGATATTGATATTGCAATGTCTAGAGATGAATTAAATAAATTTTTGAAAGTTCAAAATGAATTAAAATCACCACTTAGATTAGAACATATGTGTTATTCAACAATTAATTATGCTGGATTAACAAGAGTAGTTGAACCCCTTGTTGAAGGTCATGGAGATGTTCATATTGATATTTTTGTTTTAGATTATGCAAAAAACAAAAATAAAATTTGTTATAAAGTTTCATCAAGATTTTGTAAATTTTTACATATTTCAAAATTAAGTGAACTAGAAAAGAGTATCATAGAGGATTATTTTAAAAATCAACCTTTAAAAAGAGGAATTGTAAAATTATCTAGGGTTGTTAATAAATTGATGGGAGGAAGTGAAAAAATTGAAAAAGTTATTTACAATATGTTAGTAAGTAAAACGCCAACTAACAATTATCTGATTCTAGAAGATTCAAGGAAACTATTGAACAAAGAATATTTTGATACCACTTTAATGTTGAAATATGAAGATGCTTTATATCCATGTCCAGCCGATTATGATAAATTACTTAAAATATGGTATGGCGATTATATGCAGATTCCTCCAGAAGGACAGAAATATATTGAGGAAGAAAATGAACTAAGAAAAAACAATTCTTAAAATTGTTTAATGGTTTATATTCATTAGGGATATTAATGTATTGCACTTACCTGCTTTAAAATAGCAGGTTTATTCTTTTGTTCTAAAATGTGGTTTTAATTCCAAATATACGCACTTGATGCAATAAAACGAAGCAATGCATTATTAATATGTTATCATTTAATAGTTTTGATTCTAGACGAATCGGAGTATTGAGGAAAATTATTAGATAATTATAGTAACAGTATATATTTATTGTTCTTAGGGGAGAGATACAATGTTAAAAATATTAGATCAGAATGACCAAGTTAATATAAATAAACAAAAAACAAATTCCAATGCAATTATTCTAGCTGCTGGTCAAGGTATTAGAATGATACCTATCAATAATAGTGTTCCTAAAGCTTTACTTGAAGTAAATGGAGAAATCCTAATAGAACGCATTATAGAACAACTTAATGAATCTAATATTAATGACATTACTATTGTTGTAGGTTTCATGGAAGATCAATTTCATTATCTAATTGATAAATATGGTGTTAAATTAGTTTATAATGCTGAATACAAAGAAAAAAACAACTTACATAGTTTAAATCTTGTAAGAAATTTAATAAATAATACTTATCTTATTTCAGGAAATGTTTATTTCTATGAAAATCCATTTGCATGTTCAGAAACTAAATCATGGTATATGTTTGAAAATAGACTCAGCAAACATAGTAATATGATTTGTAATGATAAAAATGAAGTGATTAAGACAACTAGACATGGTTTAAAAACTGTAGGAGTTGCTTATATTAATAGTCAAGATGCTATTCTGTTGAAGGAACAGTTAAAAGTTTTAGATAACAGTGAACATGATTCTGATGATTGGGAAGAAGCTTTATTTTTAAACAACAAAATGCTTGTTGAAGGGAAAATTGTAGATACGAGTTGTGTTGATGAAATCAATACATATGAAGAATTACGAAGTATAGATGATCATTCTTCACATTTAAATAATGATACACTCTCTTTAATTGCTGATGTATTTAATGAAGAAGTTAAAAACATTACGCATATTAAAAGTTTAAAGAAAGGAATGACAAATAGATCATTCTTATTTGAAATTAATAAAGAAAAATATATCATGAGAATTCCAGGAGAGGGAACTTCTCAGTTAATAAATAGAACAGAAGAGTATGAAGTATACCAAAAAATTAAAAATTTAAATATTAGTGATGAGGTTATTTATATGAATCCAGAAAATGGATATAAAATCACTAAATACTTAAAGGATACACGTGTTTGTGATCAAGATAATGATAAAGATTTAATGAAATGTATGAATCTGTTAAAGAAGTTTCATGATCAGAATTTAAAAGTAAAACATCAATTTGATGTTTTTGAAAAAATAGAATTCTATGAGAATTTAAGAGGGCCAGAATCTTCATATAAAGATTATAGTAAAACTAAAGAAAAGATAATCACACTAAAGAAACTAATAGATCAATTCCCAAAAGAATGGAAACTATGTCATATAGATGCTAATTGTGATAACTTCTTATTCTATAAAGATAATAATGAAGAAAAATTAAAACTTATTGATTGGGAATATGCAGCAATGCAGGATCCACATTTAGATATAGCAATGTTCTGCATATATTCTATGTATGATAGAAAACAAGTAGACCATTTAATTGACATTTATTTTAATCATGAATGTAATAAGCAAATACGAATTAAGATTTACTGCTATATTGCAATATGTGGTCTATTATGGAGCAACTGGTGTGAGTATAAGCATACTCTAGGTGTAGAGTTTGGAGAGTATGCTTTAGCACAATATGCTTTTGCTAAGGATTATTATGATATTGTAGTAGAAGAAATGGGGGAATTACAATAATGAGCCAAGTAGAAAGAGCTATTATCATGGCTGCTGGAAAAGGAACACGTATGAGACCTATTACAAATACTGTTCCAAAACCTTTGGTAAAGGTTCATGGTGTACCATTAATTGAGGGAATCATTACTCAATTACACCAACAGAATATCTATGAAATATATGTTGTTGTAGGATATTTAAAAGAACAATTTAATTATTTAGTAGATAAATATGAAGGACTACATCTTATAGATAATCCTTATTTTGATACATGTAATAACATTTCTTCTCTTTATGTAGCTAGAAATCATTTAAAAGATGTTATCATTTTAGATGGTGATCAGATTGTTAACAATAGTAATATTCTCTCAAGAAACTTTGAACATTCAGGATATAACTGTATTTATAAAAATGAAGTACAAAATGAATGGATGTTAAAGATTAAAGAAGGAATTGTTACATCTTGTTCAAGAATTGGTGGTAAAGATGGATGGCAATTATATAGTGTATCTAGATGGAATGAAGCAGATGGTGCGAGATTAAAAAAACATTTAGAAATAGAATTTGAAGAAAAAAAGAATACTGATATTTATTGGGATGATGTTGCTTTATTCTGTTATCCAGATGATTATAAATTAGGCATTTATGAAATGCATGAAGGCGATATTCTAGAAATAGATAGTTTTGATGAATTGTGTAGTATTGATAACACATATTCAAGATAGGAGAAGTATGATGGGGAAACGTTCATTAAAGGGAAGATTAGATTATATATCAATGATTATTCCCTTATTAGGAGTTTTAGTATTATGTATATTATTTATGATTATGCCTGCAAAATCTTCTTACATTCTTCAATTGATAAGAGGATTTTTAGGAAATGATTGTGGTATTTACTATGCTTTATTAGGAGTAGGTACTTTTGTGTGTTCTATATATATTGCATTCTCTAAGTATGGCAATATTAAATTAGGGAAAAGTTCTGACCAACCAGAATATTCCTCATTTAATTGGGGAGTGATGATATTTACTTCTACAATGGCTGCTGATATTCTGTTTTACTCTCTATGTGAATGGTCGTTATATGCTAATGAAAAGTATATTGAACAATTAGGTGGAGTTCAGAAATGGGCTTCTACATTTCCATTATTTCATTGGGGACCTATTGCTTGGAGTTTTTATATTGTTTTAGCTGTAGCTTTTGGTTTTATGCTACATGTAAGAGGAAGAAATAAGCAAAAATTCTCAGAAGCATGTAGACCTTTATTAGGAAATAAGATAGATGGTGTTGCAGGTAAGATCATAGATTTAATTGCAATTTTTGCTTTAATAGCTGGAACAGCTACAACATTTTCATTAGCTACACCACTACTTTCTGCCGCTTTAAGTAGAATATTTGGTTTACACAATGGAGTAGGACTTACTATTGTTATCTTATTGCTTATTGCAGGTGTTTATACATTTACTGTATTAACAGGAATGAAAGGTATCTCTAAACTAGCAACATATTGCTCATATCTATTTTTTACGTTATTACTGTATTTTCTAATTGGTGGTGGAGAAGCAACATATATACTAGAAACAGGTTTTTCAGCCATAGGTAACTTAATACAGAACTTTGTAGGATTATCAACTTGGATGGATCCTTTAAGAGAAACCTCATTCCCACAGAATTGGACTATTTACTATTGGGCTTATTGGATGGTATGGTGCGTTGCAACGCCATTCTTCATTGGTAAAATAAGCAAAGGTAGAACTATTAAAAGTACTATTTTAGGAGGATATGGATGGGGACTTGCTGGCACATTTACTTCGTTCATTATTCTAGGTAATTATGGCTTAGCACAGCAGATGAAGCATGGTGTTGATATTTCTGGTATGATTGCTAAAAGCGGTGATTATTCAGCAGTAATACTAAAAATATTTGATACATTACCTCTTTCAAGTATTGGATTGCTATTACTTGTTATTACTATGATTGCATTTTACTCAACAACATTTGATGCTTTAACAATGGTTGTTTCATCATACTCATATAAGAAGCTAGATGTTGATGAAGAACCAGATAAAAAAATTAGAGTATTCTGGGCAGTTATTTTTATCTTGTTCCCAATTGCGTTAATATTTGCTAAGAATTCAATGTATAGTTTACAGTCAGTAGCGATCATTGCAGCTTTTCCAATTGGGTTTATCATTTTATTGATTATTATTAGTTTCTTTAAAGATGCTAATAAATACTTAAAATGTATTGGCAAGAAAAAAGAAGAGTAGATATTATAAGAGTATGGTGTAATAAAATATAATGAAGGATAAATAGATTACTTCCAAATCCAATTGTGACTATGATAATTAAGTGTTTTTCAAATTAAGCAGTACCATTCTTTATGATAGTATCTGGTTTTTTTAGGCAAGAAAATGCTTTAATAACAAACAAAACAATAACTGATTATTCGCGCGTCGTAATTGCACCGGTAGTCGCAGACCTATGCACCACCCCTGCCGCATTAAGTGCACCACCTAACTCTTACCAGAATAATAGCTAATCATGATAGCATAAATAATTACCTTATTTTAGGCGTGTTTTTTTATTTTCACTAACCTGTGGTGTGGGTATTAAAATCTGTTTTATAACCAAGAGATGTAAGTTTTTATATTAAAAATGGTGGACTTGTTTAGTGGATTCACTGGACTTTTCTAGCGTAATGAGTTGACTTATTATACCGCATAGAGTGATCATGCTATTATGTAATATTCAACAAAAATTTATACAAGATTCTTGACACTATCCATAATATAGTATTATTTTAATATGTATTAATATTTAAACAGTAGGAATATAGTATATTTTATTTTGATGTTTTATGGGGGAATTTATTTTATGAAAAAAGGATTAATGAAAATATTAATGATATTTATACTTGTTGTTTCAATAAGTGCTTGTGGTAGTAATACGAATAAATCAGTAGCTGAAACAAGACTCAATATTGAAACATATTATGCAGGGGAAAACCAACCTACACATCCATCTGTTATTTCTTTTAAAAATGAATGGCATGGTTATAAATTTTGGATGGCTTATTCACCATATCCAGAAGCAGATGGTGAATAAGAAAATCCATGTATTGCTGTTTCAAATGATTTATATAAGTGGACTACACCTAAACATTTAGCTAATCCTATAGGAGATAATGAAGAAACAGGGTGTGATGAATTAAAGGATCCACATATTCTTTATAGAGATGATCTAGATAGAATTGAAGTATGGTATTTGGGACGATTATCAAAGAATTTAGGTGGTGATGGTAAGTCATTATTGTTATTTAGAAAGTATTCATATGATGGAGTAAATTGGAGTAAATATGAAGTTATGAAGTCTATGAAACATTTATCTCCTGCAGTTATTTGGTCTGATAACAAATATAAGATGTGGGCTATTGGTTATGATTTATATAACACCACTGGTCAATTTGCTTATCAGGAAAGTTCAGATGGAAAGAATTGGTCTGAAACTGAAATATGTAGTATTGATGGTAAAGATAGTGATTTGAAATTATGGCATGGTAGTGTTGATTACGACATTGATACAAAACAGTATCGTTTTGTTTATATTCCAGATAGTGGAAACAGTCAGGATGTAAGATATTGTATTAGTAATGATGGTATACATTTTAAAAATGATCAGAGTGCTGTACAGAATAGTAAGAACTCTTTATGGGCTAGATTCTATCGTCCTTGTTTATTAAAATATAATGATGTGAATTATTTATTCTATGGCGTTATTACAGAAGATAATAAATGGTATATTTCAATGAGTAAAGGAAAGAGTTTAGATAATCTCAAAGGAATTACTGAAGAAGATCAGAAAAAAATGGTTAACTTAGCGGATACAGTTGTAAATACTAAGAATGTTAAGTATAAGATTAAAGCTATTTATCATGCAGTATGTGAACATATTAGACCTGAAATTGCTATTGCAGTCTTTATTATTTATTGTTTATATCTAAAATTATGCAATAGAAGAGTATCAAAAATGATTGAGTTAGCAATTGTTGTTTTATTATGTGGTGGACTTACATTTGTTTTATTTAGATATTTAGATTTTGTTAATGTTTTATCTATTCTTTTGGTAAGTATTCTAGAAGGGGTTTCAGTGTTTGGTATAGGTAATTCTATCTTTGATAGACGTTCTTAATAATATTAAGTAAATATATATTTTGAATATTCTACTTTAGTTGATTACTCATTCCAATCATGTTGAACAAGTGTTCTAATACTCTTAACTAACTAATCAGTTAGTTAAGTTCTGACGAAGTTTATTAACCTTACCGATGAATTTGACCAAATAAAAAGATAGGATTTAGAGGTTATAGGATAAGTATTTGTCTTATTCTAGTTAGAGTGGTATTATAGTCATATGAAAAGGGGCTGTTATATGTATGATATTAGTAGATAAAGATATAATTGAGAGAAGTAAAGAGATATTTATTAGCGGATATAATGAAGAATTTGTTAAACCTATATCTTATGATATCCATATAAAAGAAATAATTACTGATAATGGTAATGTTGATGAGTACAATCTAGAGCCTCAACAAGCTATCATGGTTAAATGTGTTGAAGAAATAAGTGTACCAACTGATTTATTGATAAGGGTTGAAAATAAGAATTCTTTGATTAGACAAGGTATTACTATTGTCTCACCAGTATATAATCCTGGACATAGAACACCTATCTATATTAGAGTTGAAAACATTTCTCCTAATATATTTAAAATATCTAAAAATCTATCTATTGCTCAATTGGTTTTTGAACAATTATCTTCAAAACCAAATCATTCTTATGATCAGCAAGTAAATGCATCTTTTAATGATGAATGGAAATATAGAGGTCTTTCTAATTATAAGGATTATTATGAACAAAGAACTAGTAAAGCAAATAAGGCAAAAAAAGAATTAGAAGACAAAGAATCATCTATCTATACAAATATCCTTACCATGATGGGAATCTTTGTTTCTATTTTCTCTTTGATAACTGTTAATTTTAATCAGTTAAATTCAAAGAATTTAACTGGAGATTTTATCTTAAAAATGAATTTGTCATTAGGCATTATTATTACATTATTTATTGGCCTAATAATGATATTTTTAAGAAAAAGAGAAGATAATAAAATCATTAAATACTTTGTTGGTTTATTAGTCATAATGCTTATTGCTTTATTAATTGTTTTATCAAGAGGTATTGTATGATTAATTGAATCAAATAAGCTTGACTTATATCAAATCCTGATTGTCAGATTATCACAATCAGGATTATTTGTTTTGTTTGTAATTTAAACATTGAATTATATGTAATAATATACTTAATAAATATAGTGATTTTAGAATGCTAAAATTACTATATATAGTCTTTTTAGTCACTCCAAACACTCTATATAGCAAATAGAGAGACTAAATTAGCTATATTGAGCTAATGGCCAAGTATTAAAGTGATTAATGTATTTTTATGAATAACGGAATCTTGTCTATATCTGAGTAGTTATTATTGAATAGAATCTATAGTTTGCAGCAAATGCACCACTTGTATTAATTATTATTATTATTTTTGCATGATATACTTATATGTTTTGTACTATTATGAAATAAACCAGCGATAGTTAGATTACTATTTTTACTCATGGTTAATAATGCAGTTTTATGTATAAGCTATTTTATGATTCCGATTTAGTTGATCAACTATTCCGAAGGGGTTGACCAAGCATTCCGATGGCCCTGACCACATCAATAATAGGGGTTATTCTTATTTTAGTTGGAGTATTGGTAGTGATGAGGTAAGTTATATAATGTATTAATAGAACTCCATACATTACAGTAGGGGAGTCCATACATTACGGTAGGGAAGTCCATCTCATACGTTAACAAGTCCATTATCTATTAATTCCGATACGCTTGATCAACTATTCCGATAAGTTGATCAACTATGTATGTAACAGGGTATTTTTATTAATGTGGGCATGCACTCATAATAACATATAACCCATAAAATTTATTCAAACAAAAACAAGCCTCAAAAACTAGAAGCTTGTTTCATAGTTATTCAATTTTTATTAAGATTTAGCAGTTTCCCAACTATTCATATCTAATTTAGTAGTTGCATGACCATTATTTTGATGTTTTCCTCTCCAGACAATTACACCTTCGCCAGGATCCTGTTTTGTATTCCAATTGTAATCGACAAACCCATCATAAAACCCATCAGTTTTAGGAGCTTCGTGTTTCGCACCACATGGATGATAGTCACCAAGAAATTTAGCATGAGCGTTTCTATCATGCTTACCATCAATTTGACCATCACTTTCTGGATAATAGTATAACCATCCTCCAGGTGCATCACATTCAAACTTATAAACTACTCCTGAATCTCCACAAGCACTTACGAATTCATTTGCTACAAAGGTATCTACGACTGTCATAGGTCTTTCCCAATTTCTCATATTTCAATCCCTCCCTGATTCGAATTGTTATAATTATTATAAACCCTATAGCCTTCTCATGCAACCCTTCAGGGATATATTCTGAAAATACTATACAAAATATATAAAAATGTCTAGTATAATAAAACATAAATACACTGATGTATGAATAATTAATAAAATAACGTTACATAATTATCGCAAATACAATTAAATACGCTAAGTTTATGAAAAATGTTGCTACTAGATCATTAAATTTAACTTAACGCCTGTTTTTCTACTTTATAGCCACCTAACTCAAATCATCATTTCTTGAATAGTTGTAAAATGATCTTAAAAGGTCAGGTGAGTGCTATGATAACTGAAAACCAGGTAAAAAACTATTTAAGATCTAAGGATAAGGATTATGTAAATAAACTTATTGAATCATTATATGAACAGGATGATGAAGACATTGATCCATCTCATAAAGCATGCCCTATATGTGGTTCAGTTCATTTCAAGAAGAATGGAAAAGATAAGAACGGACATCAGAGATATATCTGTCTTGACTGTCACAAGTCTTTTAGTGATAGAACCAACACCTTATTCTACTGGTCTCATTTTACTTTGGACCAGTGGCTTCACTTCATTGAACTGGAACTATATAAAATGCCTCTAGAGGGTGAGGCTCAAGTCTTGGAGACAAGCAAGACAACCTGCTTCTATATGCGTCATAAACTTTATCATGCAGCATCTGAAATCATGGGTCATCAGAAATTATCTGGTGAAGTTGAAATAGATACACAGTATAAAAGTATAAACCTAAAGGGAACACGTCCTCAAAATATGCCTAGATACTCAAAGAAAAGAGGTAAACAGGCTGCATATAGA
>OIZT01000418.1_pt1 | contig 27192 bp, 35 predicted proteins | sample 1588611 | NCBI WGS metagenome assembly OIZT01 (sample SAMN03283278) | human gut metagenome | biome: human-associated habitat; material: feces | host: Homo sapiens | place: Peru | collected 2012
TCAGGCGGCTAAGCCCGAGGGCGTTCGAGCTTTGTATGGAGGAGGATGCGAAGCGCCGACACTCGGAGGATTTGGAGCGGTGGAACCGCCTGCGCACGGCGTGCGCGATACTGATACAGCCGCACACATCCAAGCGCGTAACGCCGCGGATGCTTATCCCGTTGGAGGAGATAGACGCCCCGGCGCGTACCGCGCCCAAGCGCGAGTATACGCCATCGACACGCGAGCGAGTAGAGGAACTGATGAGAAGATAGGAATAAAGGCAAAGGCGGCAGATGAGCTGGCGGAAACTAAAATAAAAAATCGTCTATTTTAGCTTTTGCGCTTAAAATAAAATAAAGATGGGGAAAAGATATGCGTATAAGCAGTTTGGAGAGAGCGACAATGCGTTTTTCGCGCCATCGGCATAGCGATGGCGGCATCGTAATATATGCCGAATTTCTATCGCCGTATGATGCAAGCAGCTGGTATCCGGTGCGCAATTTCGGCGACAATCAAGGTGAGGCTAATTATTTTATGCGGCACGCCTACGAATTGAGCGAGCAGCGATTAAGGATACTTGCAGAGAGTTTTGACCCCGAAGTGGTAGTCGTCAATAGCGGCCGCAAATTCGGCGATTTCAAAAAGGTCCGGCGAGCGCGGTCGGGGAGCTGAGGGGAAGATAATAATTACCAAGGAAGCCTACAGGAGCGGCCTTTAGTCATGGTATGAATGAGCCAACAGAAGGCAACAAAACCGAAGAATGCCAAAGGGTTATGCCACAAGAGCCACCACAATTTGCAGATTATGTCCCAAATGGGATATATAAAGATGTCTGCAAAGGACGCGTCTAATAAGATGGTATGGAATAGTGGCATCATGCTGTACAAGGGTAATATTTTTTTGTTTTGCGCAAATATAAAACAAAATGGTGCATAATGATGCACCCGCGATTAAAAATAAGACATATTGACTAACAATAAGTAAAAATGGCTAAAAATATAACTATAAATTTCAAGACCATATACGACGACAAAGGCATAAAGTCGGCTACGATGTCGCTGTCCGAGTTGGAGAAAGTGGCCAAAAGCGTACCGCGCCCAAGCGCGAGTATACGCCATCGACACGCGCGCGAGTGGAGGAGCTGATGAGAAGGAGTTAGGTTTTAGGATTTAGGTATTAGGAAATGAGATACGGAATACCCTATATGGGGAGTAAGAATAAGTTGGTTAAAGATTAATCGAGGGCGGACGTGTGCCGTCCCGGGGATCGAATTTTTTTGGTTCCGGAGTTATATCAAGTACACGGCAGAGTATTATGAACACTACTAAGCCTATAGCGATAAACGGGTGCTCAATAGCGGCGCTAAAAAACCGACCGATGGCCCAAAAGAAGCCTTCAACAAGTCCCATGCTTTCGAGTAGTACCATAGTGAGTTAGTTATGAGTTCACTGCAAATATACGAAACAAAACGCGACAAAGAGACGCATATAAACACAAATAAGAAGTTTTGACCAATAAATACGACATATAGAACAATAATAATATGGCAAAGAATGTAACGATAAACTTTAAGACCGTATATGACGACAAAGGCATAAGGTCGGCTACGATGTCGTTTTCCGATTTGGAGAAAGTAGCCAAGAATGTGCAGCAGTCATTAGACGGGGCGCAGTCTAAATGGGCTCAGACCGCGGCAGCGTTTGAAGCCACTATCAATACTATAACCAAATTAAATGATGTAGTTCAATCGATGGCATCGGCGTACTCCAATGCCGAATTGAACGCTACGCGTTTGGAGGTCATTATGCGACAGCGCATGAAGTCCACGGATGCCGAAATAGCGTCTATTAAGAAGCTGACGAGCGCACAGGCCGACCTCGGTATTATATCGGCTGGCGTACAGCGTGCCGGAGCGCAACAGTTGGCTACGTTCCTATATCAAAAATCGTCTTTGGAGGTGCTTATCCCGGCGATGAATAACCTTGTAGCGCAGCAGCGCGGTTTTAGCGCTGAAGCCGGGGACGCCGTCAATGTGGCCAACCTTATGGGCAAGGCAATGATGGGCATGACCTCGGCACTGCGGCGCGTGGGTATCACGTTCACACAGGCGCAGGAAGCGGCCATCAAGAACGGCAACGAGCAGGAGCGTGCCGCGATGCTGGCGCAGATCATCACCGACAATGTCGGGCAGATGAACGCGGCACTGGCTAAGACTGACGCCGGCAAACAGAAGCAGTTGGCAAACTCGATGGGCGCGCTCAAAGCGAAGATAGGGTCGCTGGTGTCGAGCGTAGCGCCGTACCTCAATGTCGGGGCGTCAATAGCCAATATGGCCATGGGATTTATGAATGTACGCAATGCTGTCGTGGCGTTTTCGAGCAAAATTGCAGTCGCTGTATATGGCTTTTGACGGTCTATTGCTCAAGGCCATGCCGTTCACGACGCGGAAGAAGTGGGTGAGGCTGCCTTAAGTATGTGCGGAGTGAGCGCACTTAAAAAAACGCGCCTGTGCCATAAGCCTGACAGGCGCGTTGTGTATCCCGTGTCGCCGTGGGATGAGTACGGCGGCACGGGGATGCGGACGGGCAATCAGCTCTTACGTGCTATGTAAAAGGCATAGCCGTAGTACTGATGGAAACGGCTGAATATTTCGGCTTCGTGCCTCTGGTTGGCGACAAGTGCTTGCGCCGTCTTGTCGTCTCCGTGGCGCGACAGGAAGATGTCTTGCGCTTGCCGTTGGGGCTCGTAGAAGTTTGTAGTCCAGCACTCGTCCGGCAATACGAAAGCCGCCACGGGCGTGTATCCGCAGCGTTGTATTGCGGCTATATTGCCGGCTATATCGGTGATGCCGGGGTAGGCATCGTGCCAGAATGTCTCGACTTCGGCCGGACGTCTGTCGGTGAGCCAGGTGGCGTCGGTGACGGCGATATAGCCTCCGTCTTTGAGCATTGGGCGCCAAGAGCGCAGCCCGTTTTCAAAGCCGATGTTGTAGATGGCACCTTCGCACCACAACAGGTCAAAAGACGCTTCGGCGTAGTCAAGTGCGTCCATAGATGCGGCTGCGGTGGTGATACGCTCGTACACTCCGGCAGCTTTGGCGCGCTCGGATAGTCGTGTCAGGAACTGTGGGAAAAGGTCGATGGCAGTGACGTGTGCCCCGGTATCGGCGGCCAGTAATAGCGTCGAACTGCCGGTGCCGCAGCCGATGTCGGCGATGCGGCTGCATGCATCAATATTCGGTACGAAGCTCAGGGCGCGGCGTGTGGCCTCATCGCTGCCCGGGCCTTGGCGGTCGATGGATGCGAAGTACTCGCATATAAGTGCGAAGTCAAAGTCGTGTATGGACGAATCGTCCTCGTTGTGCGATGTCCGGCCTTCGGGTTGTGAGGCCTTCGTGGGCTCGATTTCGGATGCGTCGTTGCTGTTGTTGTCGATACGGTTGTTGCTTGTATTTGATTGGGACATTGTATTGTGAGTCTTTTTTAGGTGATTTGTAAGTATATAACAACATCACTGTCGGAGGATCAATCGTCTTCCGATAGCGATAAATCTTTGTGTGCCGCGCGTCGGCAGTCACGCCTACGCGTCAGCCAATCACGCTACAATGTCCGTATGCTGTTTTGTCATGCGCTGCAAAGGTACGCATTTCTGCCGAATTTGCGAAATTATAGTTAATTGCGCGTCGGGTGTCGATGCTGTAATTTGCATACTATCAGGTGTTTATGCGGACTAATGGGCGGCGGAGTTGCACTATCGGTACGAGCGTTCCCCATTTTTTTGCCGAAACATTTGCCCAGGTCTGAATTTCACTGTAATTTCGCCGCCGAAATGGAAGACTCAATAAAAATCAACAAAGTATTGATTCGTAATCTTCAGATGGAAGATTATGAGCAGCTGTCGCAATCGTTTACGCGCGTATACGCTGACGGCAGCGATGTTTTTTGGACCCGCGAGCAGATTAAGAAGCTGATAGACATCTTCCCCGAGGGTCAGATAGTGACCGTCGTCGATGATAAGATTGTGGGCTGTGCCCTTTCGCTGATTGTTGATTACAATCTGGTGAAGAACGACCATACCTATGCACAGGTGACCGGCAACGAAACGTTCAGTACACACAATCCGCATGGCAATATTCTCTACGGCATAGAAGTGTTTATACATCCGCAGTATCGTGGATTGCGTCTCGCACGTCGTATGTACGAGTATCGTAAAGACCTCTGCGAATCGCTCAATCTCAAGGCTATAATGTTTGGCGGACGTATTCCCAACTACCACAAATACGCCGACAAATTACGGCCAAAAGAGTATATAAACAAGGTGCGGCAGAAGGAAATCTTTGACCCGGTCTTGACATTCCAACTGTCCAATGACTTCCACGTGCGCAAGGTGATGCGCAACTATCTGCCTAACGATGAGGAGTCGAAGCACTATGCCTGCCTGCTGCAATGGGACAATATCTATTATCAAGCGCCGTCGCAGGACGTGGTAAGCAAAAAGACCTCGGTGCGTGTGGGCTTGGTGCAGTGGCAGATGCGCTCGTACCATACCATAGACGACTTGTTCGAGCAGATTGAGTTCTTTGTTGATGCCGTGTCCGGCTACCAGAGTGACTTCATCCTATTCCCCGAATACTTCAATGCCCCGTTGATGTCGCGTTTCAACGATGAGAGCGAGTCGGAGGCGATACGCGGATTGGCACAATATACAGAGGAAATACGCAGCCGCTTTGTAAAGCTCGCCATAAGCTACAACATCAATATTATCACCGGGTCGATGCCGCAGTTGAAGGAGGACGGACGCCTGTACAATGTGGGTTTCTTGTGTCGCCGCGACGGCTCGTACGAGTCGTATGAAAAAATACATGTTACACCTGACGAAATCAAGAGTTGGGGCCTGTGCGGAGGCAGCAAGATACAGACCTTTGAGACCGATTGCGCTCGTATAGGCATACTGATATGCTATGATGTTGAATTTCCCGAATTGTCGCGCTTGATGGCGGCCGAGGGCATGCAAATATTGTTTGTGCCTTTCTTGACGGACACACAAAACGCTTATTCGCGCGTCAAAGTGTGCGCACATGCGCGTGCCATCGAAAATGAATGCTACGTCGTCATTGCCGGAAGCGTGGGCAACCTGCCGCGCGTCCACAACATGGACATCCAATATGCCCAATCGGGTGTGTTCACTCCCTGCGACTTCTATTTCCCCACCGACGGCACACGTGCCGAGGCCACTCCTAACACCGAGATGATACTCGTGAGTGACGTTGACCTCGACCGGCTCAACCACTTGCATACATATGGCAGCGTCAAGAATCTCAAAGATCGCCGCAACGACCTCTACGAGGTGCGCTTGAAAAAGTAGCCGCATCGTTGTATATACCACACACAGAAGCGGGGTGTCAGGCTAATGAACCTACACCCCGCTTCTGTGTGCAGTCGCGTGTGACGCGTCATGCACGACTAAACAAGCGATATTGTTGTAATTATTAGTGCGATAGTCATTTGTCGTTAATGCCTGATGGCTTGGTGTTTGCGGACTGAGCTATGTAGGCACGCAGGGCCGTTACGACATACTCGGTGATAGACGGCACGGTATCCAGGACATCAGATACATCTTGCGGCACGCGTACGGCTACTGTGCGCACGCCTTCCGATGTCTTTTTGCGGCCTGCGCCTGCACGCCGTCCGCCCCATCCGCTTTTCTGTGAAACCGCATTTTTGATTTCTTTTCCCATAATTCAAAATATTTTAGTAACTTTGCGCTACGCTTTACCCCCAAAAAAGCCCGAGGCTCCCCATTCGGGGATTTAAGGCCCTGCCACCTCGGTTCTGGCTTAGGTTAACGTTATCGCGAAGCGGATAACTCGGAAGCCCTTAATCATGAACTTAATTTCGATCGTGAACATGATTTTGTGTTTTTTTGGGGGTGAAGCCTTTTTTTATCGGCATCGGCAATTTCCGTTGCAGTCACTCCCTGACTGCACTACAAAGGTACGAATAAATCTTGAAACCGCCAAATAAAAATCAAGTTTTTTCCGGGTTTTTATCATTTTTCCAACGCTGGAAAAATGCTCACCGCTTACCGTAAAGCACCCAGTCGAGCACTCGCCGATTAGCATCATCCACCTTCGATCGGTCGAAATCGATGTATATATCCGTCACCGTATTGCCGCCATGTCCCAACGCATGCGCAATGGTGTCACGCTGAATATCCAGCGATGCCGCGATGGTCGCCCATGAATGCCGCGCCCAGTAAGTCGTCAGACCCGGTATCATCGACCGCAGCGACACATTGCAACGCTTCAGCCACTCCGCATACCACTTACGAGTGTCCAGTATGTTTATAAGATAGGCTTCGCCACGATAACGCTCGATGATAGCCGCAGCCTCCGGCTCCACCTTGATGGAATACAGCCGATGCGTCTTCGCACGGTTATACTCCACGCGTCCTTCCGCTGTCACCTCGCGCAAATGGCATAGGTCAACCATATTGATGCCACACAGCATGAAAGACAGTAGCCATATATCCCTATACTGCGCCTGCCTGCCCTTTAACGGGCGAGCGATCAATTCCCGCAGCAGCTCCACCGATAGCGACCGCTTGCGTGTCACCTCGCGCGGAAGCCGAAATTTGCGAAACGGATAGACATCGGTCAGCCCTTCGTCCATCGCGTAATTGAAAATCGCACGCAAATTACGCAAATGCACACTGCGCGAATTTGGGTTGCACGTCCGCGACAGCCACCCATCGAAACGCTCAAGCCAGCCTCGAGTAATATCCCCAAAGCATATACCATCGAAGGCCGGGTCATACTCCCTTAACTTTGCCAAAGTGTGCGCATACATCTGACGTGTCTTCGGTGTCATACGGCTATCGCCATACTCCATGATCACATCCGCAATACAACGCTGACGTACGCCTGACGATAATGCACGCCGAAGCGCCTCGGCCGCCGCCGTAGACGTTGCGAAATCCCTGTGCGCGTACACCGACCGCGCTATCTCCAGCACATCGCGCAGCTGCGCATTGAGCGCCTCAGCGCCGATAGCACGTGCCGACACCGCCTGAGCATCCGCACTCCACCACTGTGCAGGTATCGAGACACCTGTCGCCACAAAGCTCGCGCGACCTCCGGTGTATACATATAATTTAACTTGAGACATGCCGGCTCCTTCTTCGCGGCGTCGGTCCAAAAACAGATGATATTTTACCATATTGATAGATTTGACAGATGATTAAAAGTGAATTAAAAAGAGACTGCAAAGGCAGTTTTTGCGTGTGCAAAAAATGAGCAAAAAACCGCTTTACGATGCCCCGAAACGTCCCGAAATGTTTTGCACATTTTTTGCGCAACAGCCTTTTTTGGTCATTTTCGGACGTTTTTCGCGCGTCTCTAAGTGATTGTATTTGTCTATCTATCAAGTGTTTTCCCTGTTGTGATCCGGACGCGATTCGAACGCGTGACCGTCTGCTTAGAAGGCAGAAAAATTGAGGGTTAAGTGGCTGAGAGATAGACACTTAAAATGCGATGTGCAAAAATGCGCAAAAAAATACGCGATTATTCGGGGGTGTCGGGGGTGGGGTTTAGGTTGGGGGGTTGGTCGGGGTTTTTGTCGGGACGGAGGGGACGGAGGCCGGGGGCGGCAGCGGGGAGGTCGGAGCCGAGGGGGTGGAAGGTGGCTACGACTTTGGCTATGCCGAGGATGTCGGAGAGCGGTACATCGATGTCGGAGTATGCAGGATTGAGACTGCGCAGGGTTAGGGTGTCGATGTCGGGGTTATATGGGGTGCGGGCGGCGGTCTGCTTGTCTGAGGCGGTGGTGCGGTCGTCGGTAGGGCGTTCATCAGCGGCGGGGGCGCTGTCGGTGTGGGAATAGAGCTGTTTGACGAGGGTGCCGGAGGGGGTGGCGAAAAGGTATATGGAACGAGGGCAAAGTGGGTCTCCGCGATAGAGGCGGCGGCAGTATAGGGTGTCGCCGTCATGGATGAGGGGGAGCATGCTGTCGCCGGTGGCTGTAGCTGTGAAGTCGTATTCGGGGGCGATGTCGAGGATGTCGCGCCATGTGTCGGTGATGACGGGCTGCGGCTCGATGTCCCACGCGCCTGCTGCGACATGGCCGTTGTAATGCGGCCGCTGGGTGTGCGTGTCCGGCAGAACCATCGCGCCCTCGCCCGTCAAGAGCCAATCTACCGAGATACGCGGATATGCGTGCGCGAAACGGCGTGCGGTCTGCTCTATGCTGTACCCACCTGCACCTTTCAACATCTGCGATACGCCAGACTTCGATATGTGTAAGGCATCGGCAATGTCTTGCTGCTTGTGGATTACGCCATTATCTTTCAGATAATCAATTGCTTGGTGTAGTCTTACTTGTGTATCTAAATTTCCCATATCATGTAAATGTGGTTAAAACCTAAACAAAAGTTCAGGTAACTATTGTCCTAAACAAAAGTTTAGGTTAATTTTGTGGTCGAAAAAGTGCGCTAAAACGTGCGCCCAAAGGTACGGAAAAAAGTGGGCTTTTTCAAGCGAACAAATAAAACGATTATGAAAATGGAAATAGAGAAGAAAGATGATTTGGTGCTCAGGCGCACCACTGAGTTGCAGGAGCAGCGGCAGGCTCGCAACGCCGAGATTTCGGCGGAGTGGGAAGAGCTGCGCCGCATTCCCGGTCAGAGCCGGGGAGAGATAGCGCGATACCTCGCGAAGAAGTACGGCTTGGTGTCTCCATCCTCCGTGTACGAGATACTGCGCCAGCAGCGGAAGGAAGGAGGTGAGCTATGAAGAAGTTCTATGCCACCGTACAGACGTTGAAGTCCACAACCGATTTCGGTCGTCAGATAAGCGCCTGCGTGTATGCGAAGTACAACCACGCATTGCTGACCGAGGCACAGCTGCCGGAGATATTTAGTACGCTCGACGAGTGGACTGCGGCCATCATCGACATGCACCCGCGGTACAAGAAGATGTATATACACTCGCATGGCTTTCTGCCGTATACCTGCGGCTACGGACGCCTGTCCGAGCAGCGCGATGCACCGCAGATATGGATGTCCGCCTCGAAGGCGCCTACGATAGACGACAGGAAGTCGTTCGTGCTTCAGCTGGAGCCTGTAGAGATAGACTACACCACGGAAGGAGGTGCGGTATGATTGGCGAGCGTCCTACCATCGATCCGCGCGGTCGGTACTCGGCTGCGCAGGCCGGCGAGCTGTTGGGAGTTGATAAGGCCACGGTAAACCGCTGGGCGCGCAAGGGGCTGCTGCCTCGGCGCATATCGAAAATCAACGGGCGGATACGGTATATCGGCGCCGACCTCATCAAGCTATGGGAATGGGAGACGCGGTTTGTGCCGGAGTGTGAACAATGAAAAATATGAGAACAATGAAGTCTATAAGAGTAACTGAGAATATGAAGGCTGTGATGCAGGTGGTGGCGGTGGCGCTGGTGCTGCTGTGGTGCGGATTTGGTATGATACGCGCGATACTCCAACGCGTGGATGCTATAGTGGTAATAGGCTTCGGCGTGGGTACATGGGCGGCATGGATGCTGCTGCGAATGTCGATAGCGGAAATGCGCGAGGCGCGAAAAGAGAATACAGATGGGGAATAATACATCCAAGACGCACGAGCCGGAGCGCTGCAGCGCATCGAGGCCGAGATAAACTTTTCAGCCGCAGTGGCAGAGTTGGAAGGGTGGTCGATAGAGCCTTTTTTGGATGACATTGTCGCACTGACCAATCGGCATAGGGTATGACGGCGGAGAGACGCAGGCGCGGCTGCCTATACAGCGAGATGACGAATAAGGGCAGATGCTCGACCAAGTATGTGCGCGGAGCGAAACCCGTCTACTGCTTCCGCTGGGTGGCCGAGATAGTGGTCCACGGCAAGCGGCATCGGATGCGGAGCACGAATTACGATAACTGCCGAAGGTGGCTGGATGACATGATCGAAAAGGCCGGGCCGATAGAGTGTCGAAAATAGGTATGACCATAGGTAATATAATATATAGGTTTTTAGAGGTTAGTTGAGAGATTTTTTTCACAACTACAAAGCGGCGAGCTCGTGAGAGTGCAGCCGTCAGCCTCGGGGGAGTTCCCGCCGCATGTGCGGATGTGTGTCCGCTATAACGTAGAACGCATGCGGTTGCTCGGGCAGCATGAGCACGAGGCACGAAGAAAATAATGCGGAATGTCGAATGTAGGATGTCGGGAGACATGAGCGCAGGAGACGTCCGCAGGTCGAAAAAGAAACAGCGATGAAACAGCATTAGGCTTTTTCATAACAGTGCTAATTAAGTGTAAAATGCAGGGGCGAGGCGCGCTGCAGAGGCAGCCCCCGAGGGACAGGCCGCGAGGCCGCACCCCGAAGCGTCAGAGGCGGCGGCATCGCACAGATTTGTCTACTTTTTTTCAAGTGTTTTTCCGAAAGGCCGCCGCCTCGCTACCCCTCGAAAGGGTGTGCGATAGGATAGCCGCACACGGAATTTTAGCAACGCTATGCGCGGTTCAACTCCGCGCCGAGGGACTAAGTCGGTCAGAGAGACCGAATATTACCTAACAATCAAAATAATAATGTTTTATGGAAATGACAATCAATGTGAAAGTGGACGTGAGCGAGCGCGTAGTGGCGCTGGTTGAGCGTCTGCTGGCGGGCATGACACCACCAAAGGCAGTGGAGGTCACCGCGGTGACTGCCACGCCGACAGAGGCGGTGGAGACGCCTAAAAACAACGTAGAGCCGGAGCCGGAGGCTGCAAAGGCAGCTCCCAACAAGGGCGCGGACACAGCTGCGCAAGCGCCTACGGCGGAGGATGTACGTCAGGCTATGGTGGAGACGCGCAAGCGTATCATCGGCGATGGCTGGGACGACCCCGAAAGCGACAGCTACAAGTTCTATCATCGGACACTGGTGTCGATGTTCAAGACGACCGCGACCCTGCACGGTGCGCCCAAGCCGAGCCAACTGGCCGAGGACGAGCGTCAGGCGTTCATCGATGATCTGGCTAAGATCTGCAAGGATGAACGAGGTAAGCTAACTAACGGGCAGGAGGCGCCTTTTTGAACGTAATGGAAACAATAAGAACAATGGAAACAATGAATACGGAAAATCAGGAGATGACCTTTGAAGAGGTACACGAGTTGGTGAAGAATATGTCGTTGCCCCAAGCTAAACCACGCGAAGGGGCGCTTATGATGACGTGTCTCGACGGGGGGTTCTGTGCAACTTGCGCTGGGAGTGTCATTGTCATCGTCTCAATGCTGTATGCCTTTATGATCAGGAATAAGGTTTTTGCTCAAGCAGTTTTGATGGTGGCTTCACTCTATAAGAAAGAGAGTGATAAGAGAGATAAGGACAATAAGAACAATGGAAACAATGAATGAGATGACGACAAGGGCGCACTCGGTGTTGTCGCCGAGCGGCGCCGAGAAGTGGCTCAATTGTCCAGGCAGTGCGCTGTTGGAGCAGGCTATAGCCGAGGCTACGGGCGACGATGGCAGCAGCGCTGCCGCACACGAGGGCACGGTAGCGCATGCGTTGGCTGCCGAACGTGTGTGTGCGCGTCTGGGCCTCGATAGCGGCGAGCGTGATACGGTGCTGACAGTGGCGTATGCCGCGGGCGAAGTCACCGGAGAAATGGAAGAGTGTGCAGATATGTATGCGGCATATATCGGCGGAATGTATGACGGGATGAAGCAATACGGCTCGGTGACTGGAGACATCGAGCGGCGTGTGGACCTATCTACTGTTGCGCCCGGGTGCTTCGGCACGGCCGACTGTATCCTCGGGGGAACAGACCTCGAGGGCGCGGTAGTGCATATCATCGATTATAAGTACGGCCAAGGTGTGCGTGTGCCTGCCGAGCTGAACGCCCAACTGATGCTGTATGCCTACGGCGTGCTGCGCGGTGTGGCCGATGACACGGCGGTGGTGCTGCATATCGTACAGCCGCGTGTCAGCGCCGGCATCGGGCACTGGCGTACGACAGCCGGTGAGATACGCTACTGGGTCCTTGGCACTGCGCGGCCTGCGGCGGTAGCGGCGCTCAAAGACGGTGCCGAGTGCCGTGCCGGCGAATGGTGTCGCTTCTGTCGGGCGCGAGGCTGCTGCAAAGCATTGCAGGTACAGGCTACCGCCACCGGCATGCCCGATGTGCGCCTGATAAGCGATGACGACTTAGGGAAAAACGTGCTGCCACTGATACCGCAGATGCGTGCATGGCTGTCGGCAGTAGAGGACTACGCATTAGAACGTGCCCTCGGCGGCGCGGTGATACCCGGGTGGCACGTAGGCCATGGGCGAAGCATGCGCCGCATTACCGACCCCGCCGAGGTGCACAAGCGCCTTGCCTCGGCAGGGTATGATGACAGCGACATCGTCAAGCCAGAGGAGCTGGTAAGCCTGACAGAGTTGGAGAAGATAGTCGGGCGTAAAAAATTCGCGACACTGTGTGCCGACCTCGTCGACAAGCCCGAGGGCAAAGCGAAGCTGATGCCCGATACAGCCAAGCCCGAAATGTCGGACTTCAAGAAGATCTCCGACTAATGGCCAAAAAAAAAAGTCCAAAATAATCAACCAAATAACGCAATTACGAAATGAAAAATCTTAAAAGAATAGGCGGCAAAGTGGTCTTCGGACCGGTACGCCTGAGTTATGTACATCTGTTCGAAAAGTACGCCTTTGAGGGAGAGGATAAGGAAAGCGCCAAGTACATGTGCAGCGTGCTGATCCCGATGAAGGAAAAGGCCGCGTTGAAAGCCATAGAAGAAGCCATCGAGGCCGTGACCGCCGAAGCCGTGTCGACCAAGTGGCGCGGAGTGCGTCCCAAGCGCCTCGCCACCCCACTGCGTGACGGCAACGAGAAAGAAGGAGCCGGCGACGAGTACACCGATGTGATGTACTTCAACGCCAAGAGCAGCCGCCGCGTGGCCGTGGTAGACCGCGACTGCGAGCCACTGACCGACCCCGAAAGCATGTACAGCGGAGTGTGGGCCAACGTGTCCGTCTCCTTCTTCGCCTATGATGTCAGCGGCAACAAAGGTATCGGCGTAGCGCTCAACTCCGTGCAGAAGGTGCGCGATGACGAACCATTCGGCGGGAGTACGGACGGCAGCCGCGACTTCGATAGCTTCGGCGGCGCGGACGATGACGACGACCTATAAGGGTATTTGTTTAGGGCTTAAGGTTTTTATGGTCTTTAGGACCTTTAAGGACCTTAAGCCCGACTTACTTTTCAATCAAATAAAACGATACTGAGATGACATTGCGATTTACGATAAAGAATACCAGTCGCTACGCGCGTATGCTCGAGGCGCTGGAGCCGTGGCCGCTGTTGGACGCGTTACGGTGGGGCGTAGGCATGCGGCAGGTGTCGAGCGGCGATATGGTGACAGCGAATGCGTGTCGGCGTACGGAAGATACCTTGCGGCTGAACGAGTACGACCGCGCGCGTACGGCGCATTCTCCGTGCGTAGAGGTGACAGTGCAGGGTCCGGTGAGCCGCGTAACTTTCAGCTGGAAAGAGGAGGATGGCCATGGGGAATGATATGGTAGCCATAGCCATCGGCGGCAGCTGCCGAGCGGCCAAATGGGAAAATAAAAACATATCCTTCGCCGCATTGGCGCGGCGATGCAGTACTCCGCTGATCACGAATGAGACCATGGAGGAGTATGCCGAAATGTCCAAAGACGAGCGCTTGAAGGCTAAGGATGTCGGCGGTTTTGTCGGCGGCGTATTACTCAACGGCAAGCGCAACAACCGCAGTGTGCTGTCGCGCAGTATCGTGACGCTGGATGCGGACGAGGCCACGGAAGACGTCTGGGAACGCTTCTGCCGCGCTTTCGAGGGTGCGGACGCATATTTGTACTCCACACACTCGCACACGGCTGAGAGGCCGCGTGTGCGCCTCGTGGTACGCACCGCACGGCCGATGATGCCGAGCGAATACGAGGCTACGGCGCGACATATCGCAGAGCAGGTCGGCGCCGAGATGTTCGACAGCACTACCTATGAGCCTGCGCGTATGATGTTCTGGCCGTCCTGTAGCTTCGATGCCGACTTCGTGTACAAAAGGCAGGAGGGCGAAGGCGTGGCCGTGATCGAGGGTTGCGGCTATGAGACCTATGGGAATAATGGGAGCAATGGGAATAATGTGGTGCAAGAGCCTACCGAGAAGCCCGGTGTGATAGGCGCATTCTGTCGTGCCTACACGATAGACGATGCGATCGGGGCGTACCTCGGCGGCATATACACCCCTTGCGACCACGCCCCCGGGCGATATACCTATGCCGGGGGAACGACTTTCGGCGGGCTGGTGACTTATGACGGCAAGTACGCCTACAGCCATCATCAGAGCGACCCCGCAGGCGGGCGCATCCTCAACGCATGGGACATCGTGCGCCTGCACCGCTGCAGCGGCGGTGAGGCCGAGAGCCAAAGACAAATGGAAGAGTTGGCGCTCAAAGACGGGCGAGTGAAAGACGAGATGCGGCGGACACTGGCAGCCGACTTCGACGGCATGGTAGACGAATGCGAAATGAGCACGGAGGTAGAGAAGGCAGACGACTGGCGCGATGCGTTGGAGTACGGCAAAGGCGGCGGCATAAAGCCCACACTCAGCAACTGCGTACTGATAATCGAGCATGACGAAAGACTGGCCGGGCGGCTGTGGCACGATGATTTCAGCGGCTACGATGTGATCGTTGGCGGACTGCCGTGGAGAGAGGACGCAGTCAGCTGGAAAGACGATGACAGCGCCAATCTGCGCGTCTACCTCGAAAAGCGCTACGGCATCGAAGGGAAAGGGCGCATCGAAGATGCGCTGGTGGCCGTGATGACGTCCCACCATCGGCACCCCGTCAAGGACTACCTCGAGGGTCTGACATGGGACGGCGAGGAACGACTGGACCGCTTGGTCATCGACTACCTCGGCGCCGAGGATGACGCGTTGACCCGTGCGATGACCCGAAAGCATTTCACTGCCGCCGTGGCGCGTATCTACGAGCCGGGGGTGAAGTACGACTACTGCCTTATATTGGTCGGCCCCGAGGGTTGCGGCAAGTCTACGCTGTTCGCCACCATGGGAGGTGAGTGGTACAACGACAGCCTGACGACGATGGACGGCAAGGAAGCCATGGAGCAGCTGTCCGGTGGCTGGGTGTTCGAGCTGCCCGAGATTACGGCCTTGAAGCGTTCGGAGATCGAGAGCATCAAGAGCTTCCTGTCGCGACAGTGCGACGCCTACCGCCGCGCCTACGGCCAAAGGGTAGTCCGCTATCCGCGTCAATGCGTCTTTGGCGGTACGACCAACGAAGAATATTTCCTCAAGAGCAAGACCGGCGACCGCCGCTTCTGGGTGGTGGCCGTGAAGCCCGAGCTGCGCACACATCGGTACTTCCGGCGCGACCTCAAACGCGACCGCGACCAGATATGGGCAGAGGCCGTGTATCGCTATCGGCATGGCGAAGAGCTGATGCTGGATGACGAGTTGGCAGCGCAGGCCAAGACCCGACAAGAGGCGTACAACGATGAGGCCGACGACCCGATAAAAACTGCGTTTTTGGAGTGGCTGGATGAACCCGTGCCGCGCACGTGGGAAACGTGGGGCGCAGTGCAGCGGCGCAGTTGGTATACCGAGGATAGTCCGCTCAGGGCTATCGGGTCGGTGGTGCGTCAGCGCGTGGCGCCGAAAGAATTTTTGTGGGAAAAGTTAGGTATGACGGTAAACGATCCTAACTACAAGTGGCGTGCGCGAGACGTCTCGCGGTGGCTCAAAGAGTGCGGATGGGACGGCCCGGCTATGTCGAAACACTGCGAAAAGGCGTATGGGATACAGAAGTCATATAAGCGCCTCGACGAAAAAACAGGCGAAAAATGAGCCGCGAGTTCGAAATTTGGTTTACCGTTTACCTTTGGTTTACCTTTTGGTTTACCGCTATCAAGTTATCTGTTAGCGTGTTAATCAAAGGTAAACCAAGTAAACCAAAAAAGTATATAAACAAATATATAGAAGTATATATAAATAGCATATACGTATATATAAAAAAACGTAGGCATATATACGCGTACGCGCACGCGCGCGTAGGGTTTACCAAATGGTTTACTGATTAGACTAACAGATTGAAAATGAGCAGAAAAGAAATGAACGATACAAAAACTTCGAATAATTCGGCGATTGACAAGATAGACAAATGCAATTATGTAAGGACAGAAAAAGGCATACGCCTCGTATTAGGGCCCGACAAGATACCGATGTCAGCTCTGAAAACCGCACCGATTAACAAGATCGATAAGGTAAGAGTTGAAATTACGGACGAAGGTCCACGTGTTATTATAGGACCTTATGATACTCTGGCGGGCAGTATGGAGATAACGATGACAAATGAGGCTTCGGCTATGTTATTGCAGATGGATGATGCAGAGATATGCGAAAAAAACGATAACGGAAGTTGTTAAGCGCATAACGGAAAAAGCGAACGAGATGTATAAACAAGGAAAAATTAAAACCGAGGCACCGGACTTATTTTCGGCGGCTGAAAAATAAAATCGATAATGGATAAGAAGATAAATGCGCTGGTGCGGCATGCCGAGATGAGCGAGAAGTCGATAGAGCGGTACCTCGTGGGCGAGTGCGAGAAGCGCGGCTGGCTGTGCTTGAAATACTCCAATATGACGGAGGCCGGCTATCCCGACCGACTGATAGTGATGGACGGCGGACTGACCGCATGGTGCGAGCTCAAGAGCGCCGGGCGGCAGATGCGCCCGATACAGCAACGGCGCTATGAGCAGCTGACGGCGATGGGTCATATCGCCAATGTGTGCGACAGCCGCGCGGCAGTGGACGACTACATACTCAAATTAGAGAGATATGCCGCAGGACTTTAAGCCGCACGAATACCAAAGGCGCGCGATACGGTATGTCGAGGATACGCCGTACTGCGCGCTATTCCTTGACATGGGACTTGGAAAAAGCGTGATTACGCTGACGGCTATACGTCGGCTGATAGACGCCGCCGAAGTCGAGCGCGTGCTGGTTGTGGCGCCGTTGCGTGTAGCGCAAAGCACGTGGGCGCAGGAAGCGGCCAAATGGCGGCATCTGACGAGCCTGCGCGTGTCGGTGGTAGTCGGCACCGCCCGACAGCGCGAACGCGCGGCAGAGAGCCCCGCAGACGTCTATGTAACCTCGCGCGACAACTTCGTGTGGTTGGTCGGCTACTACAACGGACGACTACCGTACGATATGTGTGTGATAGACGAGCTGACGAGCTTCAAGAACGCACGGAGTGTGCGCTTCAAGGCCTTTCGCAAAGTGCGCGGCTGCTTCGGGCGTATCGTTGGTCTGACCGGCACGCCTGCGCCGAATACACTCGTGGACTTGTGGGCGCAGATGTACTGCATCGACGGAGGCGCGACCCTCGGCGAAAGCCTGACACGCTACCGCGAGCAGTACTTCGACATCGTTCGTGTCGGGTACATCCCTATTAAGGTCACGCCCAAGGCCGGGGCTGCCGATGCCATCCGTACGGCCATAGCGCCCGAGGTGCTGACCATGAGTGCCGCCGACTACTTGACACTCCCCGAGATGGTAGAGCACGATGTGGAGGTGCCGCTCGATGATAAGACATACAAAGGCTACCGCTCCTTCGAGCGCGACCGCGTGACAGAGACGTTGGCGGGCGAAGTGACCGCGGCGAGTGTCGCCGTGCTCATGGGCAAGCTCGGTCAGTACGCCGCAGGAGCGATATACACCGACGGCGGCGGAGTGCAGCACCTGCACACGGCCAAGGTTGAGGCGCTGGCCGAGATAGTGGAGGCCGCGCAGTCGCCTGTGCTGGTGTTCTACCGCTACCGCTTCGAAGTCGAGATGATAGAGGAGGCTTTGGCTCGGCAGTACCGCGTGCGGCGGTGTGATGGCGATGCCGATGTGGTGGCGTGGAATGCCGGAGAAGTGGACGTACTACTGGCGCATCCGGCATCGGTGGCCTACGGGCTGAACATGCAGGCAGGCGGCCATTACATTGTCTGGACATCGCTCGGCTGGGATTTGGAGCAATACCTGCAGGCCAATGCCCGACTGCATAGGCAGGGCCAACGGCAAACGGTGCATGTGTACCGCTTGGTGGCACGCGGTACCGTAGACGAGCGGGCTGTGGCCGCCATCGCGCGCAAGGACGAGACGCAGCGTGTGATGCTGGATGCGCTGAAAGATATGTCGAATGTTTAATAATTATGATTACCTTTGCATACAGATTGTTAGGATGACCAAGGACCGCGATACCATCAAGATGACCATGCGGGTAGATGCCGAGACCCACGCGCAGATACGCGTGGCGACAAGGCGAGTAGGTATGCGCAGCGCCAACGCCTTCACGGCCGCGGCGGTGCGCGTGGTCCTTGGTATGCTCGACCGATCGAGCGCGTTGCCCGGTGACACCATAGAGGCCGAGATCGCGCGGAGCTTCGCGGCCTATAGTGATGCCGAGCCAACGCCAAACAATACATTACCGACCAAGCAGAGGAGAAGAAGAAGAAATGAAAAAGAGGATTGAGACACGAAGCGGCGTATATCGTCGTATGATAGTGAGCCCACGGTGGCGAGCGTTGCGGGCGCAGGTGCTGCAAAAGCATCCGCTATGCCAGGAGTGCGAGCGTGCCGGGCGCGTACGAGCAGCGGCCGAGGTGCACCATATAACGCCCGTGGACAGCGTGCCGACAGTGGTAGCTAAGGAGGCACTGATGTTCGCACCGAGTAACCTTGTGGCGCTGTGTCACCGCTGCCATGTAGCCGCACACAGGCAACTGGGCAAGTATGACTACGAGCAGCGCAAGGAACGCGAGCGCGAGCAGCTCAAGGCGTTCTACGCCGAGATGTTCGGCGAGGATGCAGAACCATAAGGGGGGGTGTTTTTTTATTGAGGGTGGCCTTGATTAACCTCACCCCCCTCTTTTTTTTATGCGCGAGGTGATTTTGAAAATAGGGGAAAAAGAACAATGAGAACAACGAAGAATATACAAGATGCGATAACGAAGTGTCTGCGGCGAGCCGGACGCTATGCACCCGGCATGCAGTATCAAATAGCCGCGCTGGCTTCGGCAATGCACACGTTGACGCTGGCCAATGCTGAGTGCGACAAGTTGGAGGGTGCGACTATTACCAACGCGACCAAGGAAGGTAAGCGCACGGTGATACACCCGGCCATCAAGGCGCGTCAGATAGCCGAGGCGAGCATTACGCAGCAGGCGAAAAACCTCGGACTGACGATGGACGCGCTGATGAGCGAAGTCGAGAGCGATCCGCTGATCGACCTAACCCGCGAACTCAAAAAAGAAAAAAACGGCGCGGTGATACGGCCTAAGTGATATGACCGAGACCGACCGAGACCGACAGCGGCAGGCCAAGACTGCGGCGGTAGAGCGACTGGCGCGAGAGGACGTCAGCCGTTACCGTCTTGCGGCTGTGGATGGGCGGTTGGAGCAATACGTGTCGGATGTGCAGGCGGACCCCGAGGGGCATTGTCTGTGGGATGTGTTGGCGGTGCTGCGCTTCCTCGGGCACTGTCGGCGGTATGGGATAGATGTGTTGGCGGTGCGGCGCTTCGCGCGGTTCTATGAGAGCCTGTATTTTCCGGGCAAGGCAGGGCCGACACGCTACCGGCTGACCCCCGTGCAGTACTTCCAGTTCGCCGCGATATACGGTTTCCGCGTGGGTGGGCGCAGGGTCACGCGCGAGGCGTGCCTGTTCGTTCCGCGCAAGTACAGCAAGACCACGAGCACGGCTGCCATCGCAGCCTATGACCTACTGTACGGTGACGCCAACGCCGAAGCATACACCGGTGCCAATAGTGCCGACCAAGCGAAAAAATGCTTCGATGTGCTGCGCGGCATCGTCAGGCGCTTAGATCCGCACGGACGTCGATATGTAGTCAACGAGCAAGCCATAAAGAGCCTGCGGAGAGACCGCACGGCCATAGCGCAGTGCCTGACGGCCAATGCGCGTACCAAGGATGGCCTGAGTGCATCTACCGTGATTATGGACGAATTTAGTCAGGCGCGCGACAATACGCTTCTGTCGGTGCTGACAACGTCCATGGGCATACGGCGTGAGCCGCTGACGGTGATTATAACGACAGCATCCGATGTCATCGACGGCCCTTTCGCGTCGATGCTGAAAAGCTATAAAGCGATGCTGTTAGGAAATGCCGAGGACGACCCCGGCGTCTTTGCGCATTTGTTTGAGCCCGATGCCGATGATGCCGAGGACGATGTGCGCACGTGGCGAAAGGTGCAGCCGCACATGGGCATTACCGTCTCCGAGGACTTCTACCGCAACGAGTACGCCGCTGCCAAGCGCAACGGCGCCGAGGCGATGTTAGCATTTCGCACAAAGCTGCTCAACACCTTCGCCGTTTCAGATAGGCGCGCATGGATAGGCGATGAGGCCATAGCCGAGGCGATGCAGTCCGTAGACCTGACGCCACCGACCGGCAAGAAGCTCGATGCGATGGTGGCCATAGACCTAAGCGTGCGCAACGACTTCAGCGCTGTGACTGCCGGCATCTACGACCCTACGGCCAAGGGCTACCGCTTCCATACAGCGTATTTCTTCCCTGAGGGAGCACTGGCCGGGCATCCCAACGAGCGCCAGTATCGTGCATGGGCCACGCAGGGGTATCTGCGCCTGATGCGCGGCCCCGTCATCGACTACCGCGGTATCGTCGATTATATAAATTACCTCGCAACGTGCGTGCGTATACGCGCTATAGGTTATGACGCCTACGACAGCCTCGAGGTAGTCAATATGCTTCGCAATAGCGGAGGCGAGGGGATAGTCCGACCCGTCAAGCAGAACAACGCCAATTTCACGGCACCTGTGTCCGCCATGGAGCACGCGATATATACCGGGCATGTGACGGTGGACGACAATCCGATAACTCGGTGGTGCTTCGCCAATGCCGTACTCGACACCGATATGATGGGCAATACAAAGCCTGTCAAGCGTAGCGAGTACCAGAAGATAGACGGAGTGATCACGATGCTGATGTCGCTGCGTCTGTTTCTGGACGCGCGGCGGTAGTATAAAGCGCCCCGGGCATCGTGTGGTGATGTCCGGGGCGCGCCGTGCACACTGGAAATGGTGTCAAATTAAACGAATTGCGCGCGGCTTAATTCTTGCCCGAGTGTGTTTATAGCGGTTTGGATTTTTTCGGTGGTTTTTTTCGATGGTTTTCGGTACCCGGAGATGTACTGTGAGAGCTGCGCAGAAGATATTCCGGTGAGTTTAGAGAGGCCGGTATAGTTGAGTATCCCGGCGTAGTATGTCAGAAAAGAGGGCACATCGTAGGCGAAGGAGAACTCAGCCTCGACAAAGGGGAGACCCCTTTCGGCATAGGATTTTTGGGTGGCGAGATATGTTTCATTCCATTCGTCAATAGCTTCCTGCGCGGTTGCGCCCTCGCCGATGAGACCGTAATTCAAGCGGTCATCTTCTGTATAGATGCTGTAAGAGCCATCGGCTTCGCGGTTTAAGTATGCTTTTACTGTAATCATATTTTGTCGTTTTTTTTGGTTGTATGAGTTAGGTCGTGGGCGGTGGGCGCCGCCCACGACCTTTTTTTTTAGAATTTTACGCCGGACATTTTGGCAATGTTTCGCAAAGTGCCCTTCTTAACTTCCTCGGTGGCGTGGTGAGATGTCGGGAAGCGCATTTTAGTGATGGGGCTGTACCACTCAGGATGACCATTGATGGTTTCGCCTGTCGGATAGCATCCGACCTTTCGTAGCTTTCGATGTAATTCGCTGTACTTCATTTCCTTTCGTTGTTTAATTTGACATTGCAAAGTTAATGCTAAAAAATTATTTAGCAAATTGTTTATGGTTAAACTTTGTTAAACTTTCCCTAAAAGCGGCGAAATAGGGCAAAAAGTGCCGTCACTTTTTACTTAACGGTCGGCTATGTAGAGGGGCATGTGTAGCGCCCCGGATATATGACCGAAAGAAGCAAGAACAATATACGAGAGACGGGCGGCGTGTTTGGCGGGCTGCGGCGTGTCGTTGGCAAGTATTTCCAATATGGAAATAGTCGGCGCACACGGCGTATGCGGCGCGAGGTGACTATTGACCGCAGCCTGCTGATGACGGAGACTGCGCACGATGTGCCGGTCAACAGCGTTGCGGACGCTATGGGCATCGCGGTAGTCAACCGCTGTGTCCAGTTGATAAGCGGTGCGGTGTCGTCGCTGCCGTTGCGCCTGCTGGCGTGTGGGGCGGACGGCGTATTCGCCGCAGTGCCCGAAGGCGATGCCAACAACCTCCAGTATCTGTTATCCGTGCAGCCCAACGACCGCGACAGCGCCGTAGAGCTTTGGGCGCGCGCCGTGCAGCAAATGCTGCTGCTCGGCAATGCCTACATCATACCGCGCTACTTCGAGAGTGCGCCGTACGCGCTGATGGAGCTACGTCTGGTCGGCGCCGATGCCTCCGTGGTATACGACCGCTACAGCGAGACGTACACCGTGACAGACCTTGCACAAGGGCTGTCGGGGAGATATGCCGAGGGCGATATAGTGCGGCTGAGCTGTCCGAGCTATGACGGGACGCCTGTGGGTGTGGGGCTGATAGTTGCCGCCAATACCGCGTTGCGGACAGTGGCCACCGCCGACCGAGAGATGCTGCGGCGTTTCGCCAACGGCTGTATGCCCACCGGTTTTATTACCAATCCCCGTACGGTTGAAGGGTACGGTGAAGTGCAGGATGAGGAGCTCGACCGTCTGGCCGGCGCGTTGCGCTACAATATGCGCCACGGCGACTACCTCAATGTGCTGTACGGCAATGCCGAATTTCACGGAGTGCAGATGACGGCGCAGGACGCCCAATTCGTGCAAAATCGTCAATGGGCGTTGCGCGACATATGTCGCTTCTTCGGTGTACACCCGTCCTACGTGATGGACGAGACCTCAAGCAATTACAAGAGCGCCGAGATGGCCAATGTGGCGTTTTTGAGCAACACGCTGAACCCGCTACTGCGGAAGATAGAGAACGAGTTACAGCGCAAGCTACTGAGCCGAGGCGAGTGCGCACGGCGCCGCATAGCCTTCGACCGCAGTCAGCTGTACGCGTGCGACCTCGATAGCAAGGCGCGGTATATGTCCGCGCTGTTAGGCGCAGGCGTCGCCACCGTCAACGAATTGCGGCGAGCCGACGGGCGTCACCCGGTAGACGGCGGCGACACGCCGATGGTAAGTGCCAATCTGAGGCCGGTGAACGGCAATAATGCGAACAATAAAAATAATGCGAACAATGGAAAAGAATAAAACCAAGAGAGAGTATATGACGCGCGAGCTGCGGGCATCCGAGGATGCCGACAGCCGCCGCATCGAGGGGTACGCCATAGTGTTCAATACGCCCTCGGCACTGATGGGAGTTGAGAGTCGCAAGCCCGTATATGAGATGATAGCGCCCGAGGCCGTGACTAAGGAGATGCTGGACGGCTGCGACATCCGCATGAACCTGTACCACGACCGACACCGCCTGTTGGCGCGGAGCAAGAAGGGTGTCGGCACGCTGGAGTACAGCGTAGACGAGAAGGGCGTGCATTTCGTCTTTGAGCCCCCGCGCACGCCTGATGGCGATACGGCGTTTGAGCTGGTGCGTAGCGGCGCTTTGGACGGCTGCAGCTTCGCTTTTTATATGGACTACTCGGATGACACGGCTGTATCGCGCGAGGACGCCGGCGACCGCGTGATATACACCATCCGCAAGATACAAGACATAGACGATTTCACCCTGACCGACCGCCCTGCCTATCCCGACACAGAGTGCGCCGCGCGTGAGGCTGCCGCGCGTGAGGCCTCACAAGCGAGCGCCGAGGGTGTGGCCGAGCTGCGCCGTCTGGCCGACAGAGGAGTATGACAAAAAAATATAATTATCTAATAAATAAGATATTACGATTATGACACAGAAAGAAAAGAGAGAAGCGCAGAAGCGCTACAACGAGATTGCCGAGGAGTTTCGCGCTATGGCCGACACCCTCGAGAAAGAGAAGAGAGGCTACACTGCCGATGAGCAGAAGCATGTCGATGAGCTGCGAGCCGAGCAAGACCGCATTTCGGCGCGTCTGCGCAGCGAAGAGTTCGCCGAGAACCTGACACCCGCGCAGAGTGCCGCACAACGCCTTGCCGAGGCCGAGCGCGCCATTCGCGAGAATGTGAAGCGCGGCGTCTCCACTACCATCCGCCTTGTGCGCGAAGACCCGCCTGCGGTCCCGGCCGAGCCTACGATCACCGACATCAACGTGGCAAATGCCGGCAATATCGTCCGCATCAACCTGCAGGACGTACTGATGCCGTTGCAGGAAGGTCTAATCCTTGATAAAGTAGGCCTGCCGCTGATGACCGGACTTGTCGGCGAGTATGTTTGGCCTGTTGCGTCGATGGTGGAGGCCACCATAGGCGGCGACAACATGGAGCTGACCGAGCAGAAAATATCCCTGTCGGCGCTCAAGGCCGTACCCGATACTATCGGTGTGACCTGCGGTGTTACCCGTCGCACAATCAATCAAAGCGGCGGTATCATCGAGACCATAGTCAAGAACCTGCTACCTATGGCCGTGGCCAAGGCTGTGAACAAAGCCATGTTCGGCACCACAGCAGCCACCGGCGCCACCAACCTTGTAGGTCCGTTCATCGGCAAGACCCCGACACAGATCACGAAAACCTTTGCCGACATCAACAAGCTCAAGGCTGCCGTGCTCAAGAGCGGTGTCGAGGGTGAGCATATGGCGTGGGTAATGACCAAGTCCACCAAGGCTATCCTCGAGGCCACGAGCAAAGACACTGGCAGTGGCATCATGATCTGCGAAAACGATATGATAGCCGGCATCCCCGTATTCACCACCGAGTTCATTGGCAATGACTATATCGGTATCGGCGACTTCACTTACCAACCGGTCGGACAATTCGGCGACTTCAGCTTCATTGTTGACCCCTACACCGAGGCTCGCAAGGACGTTGTGCAATTCACCTTGCACGTAGACTTCGGCACTAAGACGCTGCGCTCCGATGCCTTTGTTCTCGGCAAATTCAAAGCCTGATAAATGTTCCTCGATCTCGACATAGTAAGGCGATACAACATCATCGACGACCTCGGCGCGGAAGCTACCGCGGCCGAGGCGCCGCTGGTGACGTTGGCCATGGGGTCGGCCTGTGCCGAAGTGTGCAACATCCTGCAGCGCACCGAGGCCGACATCATCGAGGAGTACGGCGAAGTGCCGTCCGACATCGTAATGGCCGCGCTGATGCTGACTTCGTTGTATTACAACAACCGCGACGGTGAGGCGTCACAGACGCCCGTGCGCGTGCGTCAGATGCTGGCACCGTACCGCCGCTATCCAAAAGACCTGCCGAGATGAAGATAGGACGCATGTATACACGGCTGCGGTGGGAGCGCCCCAAGACGTCTATTACGGGGACCGGGGCGTTGCTGGCCAAATACACCACCCTCGCATATATTCGCGCCGAGCGGGCGTCTATGCGCGCCACAGAACGCAATGAGGCAGGGGAGATGTATGCCGACATCCACGCCGAGTACTACGTGCGCTATTTGCATGACATTCGCCGAGGAGACCGCCTGACCGAGGTATCGGATGAGGACACCGACAGTGGCGCGCTGATGGAGGTGACCGCTGTCATCGCCAACCGGCGTAAAGGGCTGAAGACCGTAATATGTGACCGCGTAAACTTATGAGCGACAAGGAGACCATCCAAGAGCTACAGCGCGACTTGCGCAGTCTGGCGGCACAGCTGACCGACCAACAGAAGGCGCGTGCCCTCAAGGGGGCACTGCGTGCCGGAGGGCGCATACTGCGCAACGAGGCACGGCGCAACGTCCGTGCATCGGGAGTGCACAACGCCTCGGCACTGGCCAAAAACATTCTGATGGCAGCGCCCTACGGAAAGACCAAGCTCGGTATGCGCGTCTACCTGTCCAACCGTGCGCGTAAGGCCATGCACCTCAACCGCCGAGGACAGCTCAAGCCTGCGCTGTTCTGGCTGGAAGACGGGACGACCTCGCGCGGCAGTCGTCAGCCTATCAATGCGCTGGGGCGAGCCGAGCAAGCCAAGGCGTCCGAGGTCGAGAGCCGACTGGGCGAATTGTTTGATGCACAGATCGAAAAACAATTGAAGAAAAATGGCTGGATATAAGACTGATAAAAGCGTATCATTTCCGCGCACAGGGTTGTCCGTAGGCATCGCGATATACAACTTTTTGTTAGATCGCGGCTTGCCGGCTTATCCGGTAGTGGCGATGCCGAGTGCCAACGGCGTACAGCTGCAACTGCCCTATGTGGTGTATTCTTTGGCGGGCGTGACTACACGCGCCGACAAGACCCTGCCCGGACCGCGCAGCGTCACGGTAGTACTGACATGCTACGGCTCAGGATATGACGAGGCGCTGGAAGTGGCCGAGGTAGCCAACAATATGCTGTCACAGAGATTTGAGGACGCTGAGTTCGAGGGGATGGTTATCCGCGGTATCCAGTTAGAGAACGCATCGGACGGATACGACGGCGATGCGTACTACTTCGCATTAACGTACAGAATATTAACAAATTAATACATAACAATTATGTCAACAAAAACAGGATATGTAAATGGTAGCGACATGCTGCTGTTGATAGGAGAAAAGGCCATAGGCCACTGCACTACACACAACGTGAGCATTTCCGCCGAGACCAAAGACCGTGCTGTCAAGCCGCCAATGGCCGATGCGCTAACCACCGCGCTATTCAAAGAAAAAGGTATTACCGGGCTGTCCGTGTCTATTTCGTGCGAGGGGCTGCACTACTATGGCGAGGGGGAGAACGGCTTGGCCGCACTGATGGCGTTGGCCGCTGCCGCAACGCCCGTGACGGTGAAATGCTTCGAGCGTGCCAATGACACCAAGCCCTATCTGTCGGGTAGCTTCGTCATCACCAAGTGCGACCACACCATGCCCGCCAATGATGATGTGACCTACAGCCTCGACCTTGAGAACACCGGCGCGGTGACCTTTGACGGCACCGGTCTGACAACTACCAACGCGGCCGGGTAAGCAATGGAGACAATCATTAAGATAGACGGGGTCGAGTACCCCGTGCGTCAGACCATGGCCGCGCTTGTAGACTTCCGCGAGGCCACGGGCAAGGAGGCCTACGAGATTACGGGGCTGTC
>OIZT01000420.1_pt1 | contig 27174 bp, 36 predicted proteins | sample 1588611 | NCBI WGS metagenome assembly OIZT01 (sample SAMN03283278) | human gut metagenome | biome: human-associated habitat; material: feces | host: Homo sapiens | place: Peru | collected 2012
ATTTTCATAAGTTAAAATTGATTATTTTTTATGACATTTTCAAAAAATATTGACAGTAAAAGTATGCTTTTTAGAGTAAAAGTTGCTCGACAAAATTCGACATTTTCCAAAAAAAATCTAAATAAAAAAACTTCACAAAACGTGAAGAATATTATAATCTAAATGGCGTCCTTGGGGCGATTCGAACGCCCGACTTTCTGCTTAGGAGGCAGATACTCTATCCTGCTGAGTTACAAGGACATCTAAATAAATTATAACACAAAAATTAAGTCACATCTACACTAATTTAAGTATTTTTACAATGTCATAATCTTCCGGCACATCAATATAACTAGAATAAGATATAAAAGCACTTCTTCCATTTTTACTAGACCACATATTAGAAGAGTTTAATCTAGAAAAATGAAAATCGTTACTTCCACCTTTAACACTTCTTTCAAACATAACAGCAATACTATATCCAGAAATATTAAATAGTTCTACATCACTTAAAGTATTAGTTAAAACTTCATTAGCATTTTTAGGACACTTTAAACCAGAAAATACTCCAGGATAAAATAGAAAACTCTCATTAGTAATTCTAGAAAAAGCATCTCTAAAAATAAGAGGCATATCAAGTCTTAAAGCATACGCATAACAATTAAAAAATAAATAATTATTTATGTAATACTCCCTATCTTCATCATAATTAGGCAAATTACTAAGTATACCTAAACGTTTCTTAAGATACACCATGTACAAAGAAAGCACTTCATCATAATTTAAATTCTCATTTAAAATAGTATTTCTTATCTCTTCAAAATTCATAAATCCCCCTGATACAAAAAGGTTACAAAGTGTAACCTATAACTTTTCAACTACTTCAATCCCCAAAATACTTGTTGCATTCTTTATAACTACCTTTGCACTAGCTAAAAGTAATAATCTAGAATTTCTTAAAGTTTCATCCTCTTCCTTTAATACACTAACTTCTTCATAAAATCTAGAAAGTAAAGCACACAAATCATTAAGATACTTAGTCAAAATAACAGATTCGCTAGTCTTTACTGTCTCTTTAACAGCATCAGCAAAATCATATAATTTCTTAACAATCAATAACTCAATCTTATTATTTAAAATTACATTATCAAAATTATAATTAACTGTAGTCTTACTTAATATAGAATTAATTCTAGCATAATTATAAAGAATATATATAGCAGAATTACCAGCAAAATTAGTAGCTTCATCTAAATTAAAATTAATATTTTTACCTCTATTAATATTTAACATACTATACTTAATACAAGAAGCAGCCAAACTAAGAAGATTATCTTCTTCACAAGTACTATTTCTTTCTTTAAAAGCACTTTCTAGTTTCTTCATTGCTTCAACTATAAAGTCTTCTAAAAGAACAACTTTACCTTCCCTAGTAGCCATCTTATCACCATTTAAAAGCACAAATGAATAGCTAATAAGTTTAGGACTATCATACCCAAGAATATCTAAAGCAGCACTAATCTGCTCCATATAAACCTTCTGATCTTCTCCAAGTACTATTAAATTAACATCTTTATTCTTCTCCATCTTATAAATACTATAAGCAATATCTCTAAGTGGATACAAACTAGTTTTATCTTCACGAGTCAAAACTAAAACAGGTGCTTTTGTAGGAATACCATAACCATTTAAATCTAAATAATACCTACCATTCTCATCTTCCTTAAGTTTACCCTTCTTCTTAAACTCTTCAAGAATATTATTAGTAATATTACCAAAAACAAAATCACTCTCGTGCTTAAAATTATCCCAATGAATATCAAGCTTATCAAATATTTTAGTTTGCCCTTCTACACACAAATCAGTTATTTTCCTAAATTCTTCTCTAACTTCTTCATCCCCATTTTCAAGTAAATTCAAATAATGAAAAACTTCTTTCTCTAGAAGAGGATCATTTTTAGCTTCTTCATTAATATCAATATAAAGTTTAAGCATATCATTAAATGTTACTTTACTAATATCTCCAAACTTCTTAACACCAATTAAAAGCATAGATATTTGTTTACCTATATCATTAACAAAATATTCCCTAAGAACATCGTAGCCATTAAACTTATAAAGTCTAGCTAAAAAGTCTCCAATAATACTATTCCTACTTCTTCCAATATGAGGACTAGCATTAGGATTAATGGAAGTATGTTCGATTAAAAGACTCTTAGAAACCCCTTCATTAGTACTTCCATAATTATCTTTCTCTTTTAAAATTCTTTCTAAAAGTACTTTAGCCATATTAGAAACATTAACTCTAAAATTAACATAAGGCCCGATAACGTTAACTTCACTAATAATATCTTTATCATAAACTAAATTACTTAAAATATAATTAGCTTTATCATTAGGATTCTTAATATCATTAATGTTCATTCTAAAACAAGGTATAGAATAATCTCCCATATCTTCCTTAGGTGGAACAGTAACTTCAATTTCACCTTCATTAATACCCAAATTTTTAACAATATTTAATATATAATCTTTATAATTCATAGTCTCTTCTCCTTGGTACATTATAACACATAAACTATAAGAAAAAAAGAACTAATTAAAGTTCTAAATCCACCTAGGTATATAAATATTTCTAGTATATGTATCTTTATAATCTTCAAAGAATTCTATCATTTTATTCATAACATACCCAACTACATCAACGACATTTCTAGAAACAGATAACTTGCTTAATCTAGATACTACATCTTTTCTAAACTCTTTATCTGTAACAAACTTATACATTATGTTATCAACACAAACCATTTTCTCTTTCTCTCTTTGAGTAACAATATCCATACCAAATATAAAATCTTTATAAAGTCTAATCATATTATGAGTAAACTTATCACTCTCATAAACATCAGAATTAACTATATTATAATAATTTTTACAAACACTAACTATTTCTTTATTCTTACTAAAACTATTCATATCTTACCTCTATCTTTAAAACAATTATATAAAATTTTTTTATCTATAACAAGAGCAAAATTTGTTTGGTAGTGCAATATAAAACACAAAATAAAAAGAAAAGCACGATTTCTCGTACTAAAATATTTTTAATATATCATTAAGTGTTACATAAAGCATAAGTGCTATTAAAAGTATTGCGCCAATATTATTAATTGTAGTTTCAACTTTAGGATTTAGTTTTTTACCTTTAATTTTCTCTATTAAAAGCAATAATATTCTACCTCCATCAAACACAGGAATTGGTATAAAATTAATAATAGCAACATTTATACTAAGATATGCAGTTAAATAAATTAAACTTTCCATACCACTTGATTTAATATTATCAATAACACTAAACACCCCAATTGGACCACTTAAATTATCTGCACCTATCTTACCAGTTAGAAGTTTACCTAAAATCTTAAATACACTTAAACTATTTTTATATGTAGAAGTAAAAGCATATTTAACAGCATTCACAAAACCTTTTTCCCTCTTAGCACTAGTACCAAAGCCAAATTCTCTAACGTCCTTACCATCATCATCCTTAGTAACATTAGGTTTAATATTAAGAGTTAACTCTTTTCCATCACGCACAACAGTAAATTCATAAACACTTTTAGTCTCGCCAAACTTAGTCTCAAGAAGCACATCATCAAAAGAACTAACATTCTTTCCATTAATTTTAAGAATTAGGTCATCAGTCATAAGCCCACCTTTATACGCAGGACTATCAACTTGAACTTTACCAACATAAGGATCAGTTACAGGACTACCATAAATAACTCCATTAAAAAATAAAAGTACAATTGCTAAAATGAAATTGAAAATAATACCCATAAACAAAACTACAAATCTTTGCCATATACTCTTATTTTCTAATATCTCATCTTCCTTAGCATCAACTGCTCCCTCACTAGTACTCGCAAGAGCATTAAATCCACCTAGTGGTAAAAGTCTAAGTGTATACAAAGTTGGATCATTCTTCCTCTTAAAACTAAATATCTTAGGTCCCATACCTATAGCAAATTCATAAACGTGTACTTTATTTTTCTTAGCAGCTAAAAAATGTCCAAACTCGTGTACAAAAACAATAACTCCTAAAATAACAATTAAAATAACTAAAGTTAATAAAAAATTCATAAGTCCTCCAATTTATAAAAATCTTTTTAAGAAACTAAATGCTATCATTACGAAAAGTAAACTATCTAGTCTATCCAAAACACCACCGTGTCCAGGCATTATATTACCAAAATCTTTAATTTTAAAATGTCTTTTAATAGTGCTAAACACCAAATCTCCAAGTTGTCCAATTATACTTAAAACAAGTGTAACAATAATTAGAGCAAATACGCTCCCTTCAAAATAAAACGCACTTACATAAAACACAGTTGCAATTAAAGTCCCAAATACAAGTCCACCTACAAAACCTTCCCAAGTTTTATTTGGACTAACAGACTCACACATCTTATTCTTACCAATAAGTTTACCTGTAAAATATGCAAAGGTATCAGTCATAGTAGTCACGAGAAGTAAATAGAAAAATAAATAAATACTATCTACTCTAGTTAAAATAAGTTTATTAAATCCAAGTCCTAAAAATATAACGGACCCGAATAAATAAAGTGCATCTTCTATATCATACTTATTGTCTTTATTATAAAATACAATTGGTATAATAAGTAAAATAATACTAATAAGAAGTTTATCCATTAAAGAAAGAAAAATTTTATTTCCAACATCATCAAGCATAAAAAGGCAGAATAAAATAACTGCAAAAGCCTTAATTAGATTAGGATACTTTCTCACTTTACCTGGCGCTTTAACCATCTCATATAAGCCTATTAAACCAATCAAACTAGCACCCAAATAAAAAGGTACTTTACCTATAATAATAATTGGTATACATATAATTAATGCAATAATTGCACTTCTCACTCTTTGTTTCATAATAACACTCTCCCTAAGATTATATTTAAATTATATCACATTAATTCTAACTATAAAAGAAAAACTCTTACAAAATTGTAGAGTTAAAGTTTATTTATTCAAAGTTAAAGTCTTAACTTCACTTCTAGTTAATTTTTTAAATTCTTCAGTACTCATATCAAATGCTTCTCTAATATATAAATCATTATGAGCTAAAGTTCTATCACTTCCATTAGCAAATGCTTCAATAACCATAGTATCGCCTAATTTATTTGAAATACTCATAATTCTTTTAGTATCAGTATTAAAAGTAACATAAGCATTTTTACCAATCCTTAGTTCACTAGTAGCGCCAAAATGGTTAACCATAAAATTTTGTTCATCTGAATGATAAAGTGCAGCAAAAATTGGATATACATCATTCATACCTTCAACATTAAAAACATAAGTAACTGAATTAATCATTGAATACTCTCTAATAATTTTAGCTTTATAAATTTTCATAACTACCTCCCTACAAATCTTTTACGTTCATCACTAATAATATCACCTATTATTCTATGTACATAACTATAATTTCTTTTAATATTCATATCCTCAGCCTCAAAGGATGCAGCAACTAAAGCACTTCTCATATAATCATAAGTATTTTTATTCTTAAAGAAATCTTCATTAAAATGAATACCATAACTATGTAAAAGAAGTCTCAAAAACACTAAACAAGTTCTAGTATTTCCTTCTCTAAAAGGATGTGTTTTCCATAAATCAACTAAAACATCACTCACAAAAACAGTAAGTTCCTGATCATTCATTTCTAAAGTATTAGTACTTTTTAGTCTATCAAAAACATCTTCTAAATTTGGAATTATCTCTTCAGGAGAACTATAATCCACTGAAAGCCTATTAAGTAAAGCCTCCTCCTTATACATTTTAGTTTTTCTTATCTTACCCGCAAAATAATAAATATCTTCAAAAAGAAACTTATGTAAATCAGTAAAATAAAGTACAGTTGACATAAAAGGCTTATCTCTAAAAACCATCTTAATCTTAGTAGTAACTATATCAGTCTCAGCCTGTTTAAGTACTCTAAGGTCTTCTATTCTAAGTTTATTATCATATAAACTATCAAGCTTCTTCTCCATAATATTCCTTTAGTTTTTCAACAATTTCTTCTTCAGTTATTTCTCCTCTTCTTTGCATTTCAATCAAATTCTTTAAATAACAAGAATGAGAGCACCCATTGCAAGAATTAATTTCCTCTGCAATTAACCAATCTAAATCATTTTCATCTATATTATTTTCCATTATCTCACTTCCTAACGCTAACATTATACTACATTTTAGGCAAAAGAAAAAGTGTTTATTCAACTGGATAAACACTTACTTGTTTCTTATCTCTTCCTTTTCTTTCATACTTTACTATTCCATCAATAAGTGCAAATAAAGTGTGATCTTTACCCATTCCACAATTGTTTCCAGGATAAATTCTAGTTCCTCTTTGACGATAGATAATTGAACCACTTGTAGCAAATTGCCCATCAGCCTTTTTAGCACCTAATCTACGACCAGCAGAATCACGACCGTTCTTAGTAGAACCAACACCTTTTTTAGATGCGAATAGTTGTAAATCTAAAACCATAAATTTCACTATTTATTCCTCCTTAATTTTAATGTTATCCTTGTAGTTCTCACTAAGTTCAATAAGCATATTCTCTAATGTTAAAAGAAGTTTATTAGTAATTTCATCTTCCTTAACATTAACAAGACTAAAAGTTTTACCTTGAGTATATTTAATAGAATCCTTATCAAAACTTAAACACGCATTTACTGTAAACGTGAGTAAACTACTTACTCCAGCACACACTATGTCTTTACCATATATATCATATTTAGCGTGACCAGTTAAATTTATTTCTTTAATAAAATCATCTTTCTTTTTAATACTAACTTTAATCATAGTTATTTCACTTCAATTTTCTTAATCTCAACTTTAGTATATGGTTGTCTATGACCTTTAGTAATTCTTGAAGACTTAGTTTTATTTTTATATTTAAATACTCTAATCTTCTTTTGTTTTCCGTGTTTTAATACTTTACCAGTAACGCTAGCACCCTTAACTGTAGGTGTACCAACTTTACCATCAACATATAATACTTCGTCAAATGTAACATCTGCGTCAACATCATTATTTAATTTTTCAACGTAGATAACATCTCCTTCAGCTACCATATATTGTTTTCCACCAGTTACGATAATTGCTTTCACTTTTCATACCTCCTTTATTTTATAAGACACGCCATTAAGGTATAAGAAACTTATTTAAAACCTTTTCAGTGCGGTTTCCAAGGAAAGACTTCTTGGGAAACGAGTTAATTTTACCATAAAACATCAGCAAAATCAAGGGCTACCACATTAATATTATTCTATTTAAACAAAGAAAAAACCAAATATTAATTTTAACAAAAATAAAACTCCGAATTAACGGAGTATAAATTTCATAGATGGTGCACGCGAAGGGACTTGAACCCCCATGGATTTCTCCGCTAGATCCTAAGTCTAGTGCGTCTGCCAATTTCGCCACGCGTGCATAATTTAAGTGGTGGACCCTGCAGGACTCGAACCTGCGACCGCCCGGTTATGAGCCGGATGCTCTAACCAACTGAGCTAAGGGTCCATCGACTACTTAATAATACAATAAATTTTATTAAAAATCAAGACTTTTTTAATAAGTTTTTTTAAAAATTAAAAAGACAAATATTTCTATTTATCTTCTAATCTACAAAGTAAATCTATTTTAAACATTTCTTTCTGAGCATTTGCTTTAGAAATCATAATACCTTTATAAGCAGTTAACTCTGACTTATGTCCATCCATTAAAATATCTTTAGGTTCAAGTCCTGTTAACATAACAGTATTTTGATCCTTATAAACAGTATAACTAAGTTTAACTTTACCATAAACCTTAACAAATAAACTATCTGTAGGAAGTTGAAGTTCATAACTTTCAGTTTGCTCGTGTTTATTAATACTTACAAGTTCTCCTAAAAATTCCCCTTTTCTTAACTTAGGATAGAAATCAAATTGTAATCTCTTATAAGCCATCATATTATATTTTTTAAGACTTCTCTCTAACTTTTTAAAATTATTTTCATCTAGATAATCTAATAAATATCTACCTTTCATATTTATCTAACCCCCATTACTGAATAAATTATACCATATTAAATACATTTTGTCAACACTTATGTACCTTTTTTAGCACTAATCTAGATAACCCCTTCTTTATATTTAGATTTTTCTTTATAAATAAGCCCATTAATTTCAATAATTCTCTTCTTAATACCCTTAACTTCTTCTTCACTCCTAGCAACTTTTAAGCTTTTAAGAAGAAGCATCTTCTCTCTAACTAAACTATTTATTCTTTTATCTATAACTCTATTATCCATATTACCACCCTGCTCTTTTTAGGTAAAATAATTTTAACACTTTATTATTTTAATTTCAATACTATTTAATATCACTCTTTTTAATAATATAAGCTTTATTATTCTTATAAAAACAATAGAATATATCTTCAACTCTAACAGACTCCTTATCCAAAAGTTCCTTAAGCCACTTTTCATCCTTATTAATATACTTAAGTGCACTTCTCTCAACATTCCCGTCAAGTATAAGAGGAAAAGGATTCTCACTCTTAATTCTAAGAAAATTATATTTAAAAATACTTAATTTTCCATTATTCTCAAGAACCGCATACTCTACATCCATTAAATTCTTTATATTCTTAGCCCTAAGTTCCAAAAGTAAATCATCAAGAGTATACCTCTGTCTAACCATTTCCTTATAATTTATTACACCCTTATTTATAATAAGAACAGGCTTACCTTCGATAATATGTCTAACCTTATTACACTTAAGACTAAAATAAGCCATAACAATCTCTAAAATAACAAGCATAATTATTGGAAAAACAGTATACATTAAAGGATCTGTTTTATTCTCAATACTAATAGCAACCATCTCTGCAATCAAAATACTAACTACTAAATCTTGAATAGAAAGCTGGCCTATCTCCCTCTTACCCATAAATCTATAAATAACTAAAATAAAGAAATAGAAAAAAATAGTCTTTAAAACCACAATTAATAATTCCACATATATCACCTAATATTATTATGGTAAAAAGAATAAAATTTTAATCAAAGTATATAATTAAACGAGGAGGGAAAATGAAAAAATTAAATAGTTACAGCAATATATTTATAAATATAGGATATTTTTTATTAAGCTTACTAATATATTTAATCATCATAACTTCACTATCATACATAAATATATTTAATTACAAAGTAACATCTACAATAAATTTTATATTCATTAATCTACTATTTTGCATATTTGGTTTCAAAAGTGGTAAACGAAGTGAAAAAAAAGGTTTTCTAAGTGGCCTTATAACAGGAACAGTAAACATCCTTGCTCTTCTATTCTTATCTATGATATTTAAATGCCTTCCTAGTTCAAAAACACTTTTATACTTTTTAATATTAATCATAAGTAGTGTTCTAGGTGGAATACTAGGTATAAACTTTAAAAGGAAGAACTAATCTTCTTCCTTCAAAATAACATCTCTTAAACTATATATAATAAATGAATCATCCTTATATCCTTCAAGTCTTTTACTCAAATCATCATCAACATACTTATTCTCTTTAAGAGTCTTTATAGTTACAGTATCACTTTGACATACATTATCTATTACACATTTTTTTGTAATACTTAATATGTCTTTTTTTAAGTTAACTATTTCTTTCTCTCTATTATACTCATTTAAAGACAAAACAACAGCAACCAAAATAATAACAGCAATCCCAATTAAAGTCATTTTTAAACATATCTTTCTTTTTTCCATAAACACTACCTACTTATTATAATATTTTTTATAAAATTCATCTCTAAATTCTTCTAAAGTATCACTTTCTATATTTTCTCTAATATCTTCCATAAGTTTAGTTAAAAATCTTATATTATGTATACTTAAAAGTCTTTGTCCTAAAGTCTCTTGAGCTACTAATAAATGTCTAATATACGCTTTAGTAAAATTCTTACAAGCATAACAGTCACACCCTTCTTCAATACTTGTAAAATCTCTTTTATATTTAGCATTCCTTAAATTAATCTTACCATTTCTAGTATGAGCATTCCCGTGTCTAGCGATTCTAGTAGGTGCAACACAATCAAAAATATCAACACCTCTCATAACCCCTTCAATTAGGTCAATTGGATCTCCTACTCCCATCAAATATCTAACTTTATCTTCAGGTAAATATTTAGTAGTATACTCTATTTCTTTATATAAAACATCTTTTGTTTCTCCTACTGCTGTACCACCAATACTATAACCATCAAAATCCATCTTAACAGTTTCTAAAGCAGAATACTTTCTTAACTCTTCAAACTCTCCACCTTGTACAATACCAAAAAGTGCTTGCTCACTATTAGAATGCACATCTTTACCACGCTTAGCCCATCTTAAAGTTCTCTCAATACTATTTTTCATATACTCATATGTTGCAGGATAAGGAGGACATTCATCAAAACTCATTATAATATCTGCCCCAAGTTTATTTTGAACTTCAATACTTTTTTCAGGGCTTAAAAACAATTTGCTTCCATCTATATGGCTTTTAAAATACACTCCTTCTTCGTGAATATCCTTTTTCTTAGCCAAACTAAATACCTGAAATCCACCACTATCAGTTAAAATAGGCCCATTTTTATAATTCATAAAACTATGAAGTCCACCAGCTTCATTAACAATATCTTCACCAGGTCTAAGCCATAAATGATAAGTATTTGATAAAATAACATCACTCTTACAATCTATAAGTTCTTCAGGACTCAAAGTTTTAACAGTCGCCATAGTACCAACAGGCATAAACATAGGTGTTTTACTAACTCCCCATTTAGTCTCAAACTCACCAAGTCTTGCCATATTTTTATTACTTTTTTTCAAAACTCTATAATTTAGATTCATTATTAAGTACTCCTTTTCTTTCTATATATAGAATATCACATTTTAATTATTCTTACAATCAAAAAAGGCACCACTTAAATATGCCTTTTATAACTTTGAAATATTATCTGTAATAAACATTGCATCCCCAAAAGAGAAAAATCTATATTCATTTAGAATCGCGTGTTTATATGCATTCATAATATTATCTCTTTTAGCAAGCGCACTCACAAGCATCACAAGTGTACTTTTAGGTAAATGGAAATTAGTAATAAGCCCATTTATTGCTTTAAACTCATATCCTGGATAAATAAATATCTCTGTCTCTTCACTAGTACTTTTAAATTTACCATACTTGCTTATATTACTCTCAAGCGATCTTAAACTAGTAGTACCTACAGCTATTATTCTTCTATTTTCACTCTTAGCCTTATTAAGTAAAGTAGCAGTTTCTTCATCTATCATATAAAATTCGCTATGCATCTTATGATCAAGTACATTATCTTCACTAACAGGTCTAAAGGTACCAAGTCCAACGTGAAGAGTTACATAAAGAATTTCAACATTCTTTTCTTTTATTTTATTTAATAATTCCTCTGTAAAATGTAGCCCAGCAGTAGGCGCAGCAGAACTACCTATATTCTTAGCATAAACAGTTTGATATCTATCTTTATCATTTAACTTCTCGTGAATATAAGGAGGAAGAGGCATCTGACCAAGTTCATCTAAAAGTTCATATAAAATACCTTCATAAACAAGCTTTATATAAGTAATACCATCCTCTTTTTTATCAAGGACTACTGCTTCTAATTTATCACTAAATACAACCACATCCCCCTTATGAAGTCTCTTCTGAGGACGTGCTAAAACTTCCCATTCATCACCTATAGTATTCTTAAGAAGTAATATCTCTATAACAGCACCAGTCTTCTTTTTAGTCCCAATAAGTCTAGCAGGAATAACCTTAGTATCATTTAAAACAAGCACGTCTCCTTCTTTTAAATAATCAACAACATTAGAAAAAACTTCATCTTTCATCTCTCCAGTATTCTTATCTAACAAAAGTAGTTTTGAAGCACTCCTATCCTTAAGAGGCACCTGAGCTATAAGATTCTCAGGTAAATTATAATCATAATAATTTATATCATATATATCTTCTTTCATACAAATTCACTTCCAAATAAATTATACATACAAAATAAAAACAAAACAAGTAATAATTTTGTTTTGCCTATACTTAAAATTAAAATAATCAATTCTACTTCAAATATTTATCATAAACTGAAACCAAAATTGCCCCGGCCGCATTACCAAGCACCATTACAAGAATATAAATATATGACTTAAGTGTACAAATTCCAGAAATCAAGAAATATCCCATATTAGCAATTGAATGCTCGAACCCAGAAAGAATAAATACCATTACACACATAATAATACTTAAATACTTAATAATCATATCTTTACCATTCTTATAATTATTAACTGCTATAAACATTAGCATCCCACAAAATATGCTTAACACAAATATACTAATTAAACTATCATTTAACTTAATATTACTAATGACTCTAGCTTTATCAATAATATCTAGTCTAGTAAGTTTAACCAAAAGTCCCACCACAAAAGTACCTACATAATTGCCTATTAAACTCATTAAAACAGTTATTAAATACTTTGGTTTCTCATATATAACATACCCAACCTTTCCAGTATACAAATTCATATTATACACACAGATAGTAAGTAGTCCAATAGAAAACAGAAAAGAGCCTACCACGCTATTATTTACCGATAAATTAACAATGCACCCTATGGCAATTAAAATGCCTGCATACACACCTTTTACTACATCTTTAAACATTATCTACTCTCTCTAACTTCATTTATCTTTTCTTCTAAAGTTTCCTTATCAACAAACCCAACAACAGAGTCAATTATTTCTCCATCTTTGTAGAATTTTAAATGAGGTATACTCATTATTCTAAATCTATTGGCTAAATCACTATACTCATCTACATTAACTTTAATAATATCCACGTCTTCAAAATCTTCTAGTACTGCCCCAAGCATCTTGCAAGGCCCACACCAATCAGCATAAAAATCTATAATATGAACTCCCTCTTTAACAAGTTCATCAAAATTCTCTCCTTTATAATATCTCATACTATTCTCCCTTCTTAAGTATTTTATTCATATTTTTCTCATTAATTATATTCTTTTCAAATAAAATCTTAACTTGTTCTTCTAAATCATTAGATTTATAAACTTCTTTAATACCCTCAAAAGTATCCTTAGCAAGTGGTGCTATTAAAGGCGTCTTTTGAAGTATATAATTATTAACCTTACTATCATTTAAAGCTTTAATATTAAAAGCACTTAAAATAAATAAAACAAAGAATAAAATTATATAAGTTGTAATTGCTCCGACAATAGCTCCCAAAATTCTACTAACAAAGCCCAATATAACAGTAGCATCTAATATTTTTTCAAGCACATCAGTTACCTTAAGTAAAATTCTGTAAAGTAAACCAAAGACAATTAGTAAAACTACAAAAGCTATTACATTATATATTAAAACTGAAACCAATGCATTCGCACCTATCTGTGGCAAAGTATTAATAAAAACATTAGCAAGACTTCCTTTTAGAATCCAAGAAAGTAAAAAAACAACAATACTTCCAACAAGCCCAATTAAACTTTTAATAACACCCTTTCTAGCACCATCCAAAGCGCCAATAATAATTATAACTATTAAAATAGCATCTAATAAACTCATAAGTTACCTCCTCTTTTATAATATTACCTAAATAAATTATATTATAAATTAGTAGAAAAATAAACTATTTTATGTTAAAATTACCTCGAGGTGCAAATAATGACGATAGTTTTTAAAGTAAGTGATAACATAAAAGAAAAAATGATAGAATATTACCAAGATAAAAGAAAAGAAAAAACTCCACCATATGCAATTTTTCAAGCAGTTGAAGCAGACACTGTAATTACTCTATATGAAAGTGGTAAAGTTATGTTTCAAGGAATAAGTGCAGATATAGATGCTAATATGTGGAGAGATCAAGAAAAATTCTTAAATAACATTGATGTTGACACTAGAAGCACAGAAGAAAAGAAAGAAAATAGTATAGATAAAACTTATTACTACTACTCTGCTATAGGTAGTGATGAAGTTGGAACTGGAGACTATTTTTTGCCAATCGTAGTAACAGCAAGTTATATGGATAAAACAAACATAAAATTTTTAGAAAGTTTAGGTGTACACGACTCGAAAAAACTAACTGACAAAAAAGTCTTATCAGCAGCGCCAGTTATTATGAAAAAAATTCCATACGAAAGCATAATACTTACTAACAAAGAATATAATGAATGGGTAAAAAAAGGAATTAATATGAACAAAGTTAAAGCAATAATGCACAACAAAATGCTTTATAAACTAAAAGAAAAAAATTATCCATATGAAAAAATAATAGTAGATCAGTTTGCTCTTCCAGGAGTATACTATAGTTATTTAAAAGAAGTACCAAATAAAGTAACAGGTATAACATTTATAACTAAAGCAGAAGATAAAAACCTAAGCGTTGCTGCATCAAGTATAATTAGTAGATATATATTCCTAAAAGAAAAAGAAAAATTAGAACAAAAACTAGGAACCACTGTTCCAAAAGGTGCCGGGATAAAAGTAGATGAATTTGGCTCAATGCTCGTAAAAAAATATGGTAAAGAAATATTAGAAGACATATCTAAAATAAGTTTTAAAAACACTGACAGGATCATTTCCTAATCAGTGTTTTCTTTTATACAAAATACAGCATATAATGGCACAGATTTTATATTATTTCTTTTATCAAAACCAAAATTTTTAGAACTTATTTTAATACTATAAGTTGGTTTATATTTTTCTGTATATATCTTTAAACTTTTAGATTTAGTATTATCAGCCGCTTTAACTTCTATTGGTATTATTCCATCTTTTCCACTTATAATAAAATCTACTTCTGCAGTTCCTAAACTTTGCCAATAATATAGCCCATACCCATTAATAAGTAATTGATTAGCTACATAATTTTCAGTTATAGCTCCTTTATATAATCCTATTTTATCATCTAAAATATCTTCCTTTTTTATATCTAGTGAAGTATTAAGTATTCCAACATCGCTCATATAAAGTTTAAAATTCGAAATATCTACAAATCCCTTAAGTGGTATTTCCGGATTATTTACAAGCATACATTTTAATATTAGATTAGTTTCAAGAAGCCAGTCAATAGGAAGCTCATACTCCCTTGCTTTAGCCCCAACGGTTATTTTACTATATTGAAATTTATTACTCTTATTCCCTAACTGAAAAGGTATACTTTTATATGTACTAAGTATTTTTATTGTTTCTGAATTATTAGTTACATACTTACCCATATCATTAAAGTAAGAAGAAATAATAGAGGTTATAATAGCACCATCATATTTCATTATCTCTACATTTTCACTTACTAATTCTTTAATCGAATCTGGCATTCCACCTGTAATTAAAAAATATTTATAATAATTAAGAAGAAGATCGTGCACTCCTTTTCCAAGAGGCTTGTTTTCCTTATACGCTTTTTTAATTAAACTAATTGCTTCGTTTTGATTTATTGCCATTAAAAATTCTTCAAAATCCATAGGATACATATTAATCATATAAACTTTTCCAACAGGAAATGATAAATTACTTCTTTTTAATTTTATTCCAAGTAAACTTCCAGCTACAACTATTCTTAAATTGTTATGTACCTCACAAAAATATTTTAGTTCTTCTATAAATTCTGGACTCTCTTGTACTTCATCTACAAATATAATTGTATCTTCATCTTCATTAAAATTATATTTTGCTTTAAAAGCTATATATGTTTCATCTGAATTATTATTTTCTTTATAAAGATTTATTAATGTTTTATCTCTAAATAAATTAATATAAATGTAATTCTTAAATTCATTAGTGCAGAATTCATTTATAATATATGTCTTCCCAACTTGTCTTGCACCAAACACCATCAAAGGTTTTCTAATACCATCATTTTTCCAATTTAATAAATCGTCATATACTTTCCTCTTCATCTTATCACCATATTAATTTTATCATACTAAAAAGCATTTTTCAAGCAATTTACACCTTTTTCCAATGAAAAAAGTGTAAGACTCACACCTTTTTATAACGAATAACGTGTTTTATTTAATTTTCTTCATTTCATCTAAGAGTTTCAAAGCTTCCATTGGAGTAACTTCAAGTGGATTAATTTGTCTTAAAAATTCCCTTAATGGATCCTTATGAGGAGTTTCCAAATCAAGTTCAAACTGTTTAATAACTTTACCAGTCGGCTTTTGTTCCTCTTCATAATTTCTAAGTAGTTTCCTTGCCTCTTCTATAACCTCTTCAGGAAGTCCAGCAAGTTCTGCCACATTCACTCCATAACTTCTATCCACAGCGCCATCTAGTACCTTATGTAAAAACACAACTTTACCATCAGTCTCATCTATACTAACGTGTACATTTTTAATACTAGTATCCATCTCACTCATCTTAGTAAGCTCGTGATAATGTGTACTAAACATAGTCTTACATTTAATATTTTTATTAATATAATCAATAATACTCTCAGCTAAACTAATACCATCATAAGTACTAGTCCCCCTTCCAAGCTCATCAAACAGTACTAAACTATTACTAGTTGCATTCAAAAGAGCATAAGCACTTTCTTTCATCTCTATCATAAAAGTACTCTCTCCACCAACTAAATCATCACTCGCACCAATTCTTGTAAAAATCTTATCAAATATAGGAAGAGTTGCTTCTTTAGCAGGAACAAAACATCCAATCTGATTCAAAATAACAAGAATAGCAAGTGTTCTCATATAAGTTGATTTACCACTCATATTAGGCCCGGTAATAATAAGCACATTAGTCTCATCATCCATTATAATGTCATTTTTAATATACTCTCCCTTAATAACCTTCTCCACAACTGGATGTCTAGCTTCTATTACGCTAATATTATGCTCTTTACACAAAGTTGGTCTTACAAAATTATTTTCCTCACTTACAGTACTTAAACTTTGCATAACATCCAAATAAGCAATACGCTTACTAGCATTTTGAAGAGGTCTAATATACTTAATAATCTCATCTTTAATTTCTATAAACAAATCATACTCTAAAGTTTTAATCTTTTCTTCAGCATTAAGAATCATATCTTCTTTCTCTTTAAGTAAAGGAGTAATAAATCTTTCACTATTACTAATAGTTTGTTTTCTTACATACCCAAACTCATCTTTAACATTATCCGCTTGCCCTTTACTAACCTCAATATAATATCCAAAAACTTTATTATATCCAACTTTCAAATTCTTAATTCCAGTTCTTTCTCTCTCTTCACTCTCAAACTTACTTATAAAGTCTTTCCCATTCTTTCTAATACTTTTAAGAGTATCTAACTCTACATTATATCCATCTTTAATTATATTACCATCTTTTAAAGTAATAGGTGCTTCTATATCTATGCTTCTCTCTAAGAGTTCAAAAAGTTCTGGAAACTCTTCTACCTTCTCTAAACCAAGACTTTCTAAAACTAAATTAATATCAGGAAGTACTCTTATACTATTCTTAAGCTGAAGCAAATCTCTAGCATTAACACTATTAATACTCACCTTACCAACAAGTCTTTCTAAATCATAAATTTCATATAAATATTCCTTAAGTTCACTCTTAAGTAAAAACTCCTTATTAAAAAGTTCTATGAGATTATGTCTTTCATTAATAACATTTTCTTCAACACTAGGCTTTAATATAAACTCCCTTAAAAGTCTAGCCCCCATACTAGTTTTAGTCTTATCTAAAAGCCATAACAAACTAAACATTCTATCTTTATTTCTAATAGTCTCTGTAAGTTCTAAATTCTTAATACACTCTTTATTCAAAGTTAAATAACTCTTAGAATCAACATACACAGGACTTTCTAAATGGTTAATTTCCTTCTTCTGATTAAAAGTAACATAACTAATAAGTTTTAAAGTATTATCTTCAAGCTTAACATCATTTAAACTACTTACCTTACTTCTATTTATAAATGAATAATCTTTATCATAAATACTAACATAAATGCCATAGTTTTCACTTAAAGTTCTTCTAATTTCTTCATCAAAACCACTGCTTACTATAACCTCTTTAACACCTATACATATAAGTTCATTAATAAGTTTCTCACTACTATGACTCACATAAGTAGCATACATTTTACCACTTAATAAATCCAAGTATGAAAGAGCATATATATAGGTATAATCAGTAATACTTGCTACAAAATTATAATTCTTCTCATCAAGACTCTCAGAAAAAGTTAAAGTTCCTTTACTAATAACTTCAGTAACTTCTCTCTTAACAATTCCCTTAGCAGTTTTAGGATCTTCCATTTGTTCACAAATAGCAACCTTATATCCTTTATCAATTAATTTTTCCAAATAAACATTAACTGCGTGATGAGGCACACCACACATAGGTACCCTTTCATCAAGACCAGCATTTTTACCAGTTAAAGTAAGCTCTAGTTCGTGACTAGCAGTAATCGCATCTTCAAAAAAAAGCTCATAAAAGTCCCCAAGTCTGTAAAAAAGTAAAACATCCATATACTCTCTCTTAGTTTTAACATACTCCTTCATCATAGGACTTAACATATTTATATCTACATCATTCATTTTCATAATATCACTTCACAAATTATTATACATTAAAAACAAAAAAAGAGAAAGCATAAATCTCTCAAAATTAAATTCTCGATATTTCTTCTTTTCTCTTAATAACATTATTTTCAACAGCTACTCTTTCTACAATAAACATGCAAAGTATCAAATTAACTGTAAACGATCCACCATAACTTAAGAATGGAACCGGAACACCAGTAAGCGGAATAAGTGCTAGAATACCTAAAAAATTAACTAAAATATGTAAAAACAAATACATTGCTACTCCAAAACATATTATAGAATTTCTTAAATTAACACTAGTCTTAGCTATCCTAAGTATCCTATATATAATAAACATATACCCTATTATAAAGAAAATACTAAAAACAAGTCCAAGTTCTTCTACCATAATAGGAAAAATAAAGTCAGTATGTGCTTCTGGTAAATACAAATACTTTTGACTAGAATTACCAAGTCCCTTTCCAAAAAGTCCCCCATTATTTATAGCAATAAACCCATTACATACTTGATAACCAGTATCTTCTGTATACCTTGTGCAAGGTTCCTTATAAGTAAGCCTGCCCTTTTGCATTTCATTTAGAAAATCACTACCAGTAACAATAAAAATAACAAGGACAATCGCTGCAGCTCCACCAAGTATCTTAAGTATCTTAGCAACCTCATTTCCCTTAAAAGGTATCGACATAAAAATCAAAAAAGCTATACCCGCAATAATAAGAGCTGTCCCCAAATCAGGCTGAAGTGCTACTAAAAAGAATATAATAAGAGCAAATGCAATTGGTACAAAAAGTTCATACTTAATATCTTTCTTATCTATAATCTTTCCATAAAAAACAGCCATAAAAAGAATAATAAGAGTTTTAGCAAATTCACTAGGTTGAAGGCTAAAAAAGCCTAAATTAATCCAGCTTCTCGCACTATTAACAAGTTCTCCCTTAATAAGCAAATACACTAAAGCACCAATTATACCCAAAGACAAAATAGGCAAAATCTTACTATATCTCTTAATGGGATACCTAAGCACAAAGAAAAATCCAATAAAATAACTAAAAACAATAAAAATAACTTGTTTTATAAAAAAGTAATATGGACTACTATCATACTTCAAAACAGCACTAACGCTAGAAGCAGAAAGCACCATAATCGCGCCTATTATACTATATAATATGCACATAAAAAGAAGTGGTTTATCAATTTTACTAAAAATACTTACTTTTTTCATATATCCTCTACACTAATAATAACATAAAAATTAAAAAATTTAAATTACTTTTTCTATATTAGGTATATATTCGTGTCAAAATATACTTTTATTCATAAATTATTATAGATAAGTAAAGGAGGGTTTTTATGTATTATTATGGTTACAGTGGTGGATATGGTACTGGTGCAAACTACTGCCCTACATACGGAGGATATAACTACAACAATGGTGGTTATGGATATGGTGCAGCAATAATCTTAGTATTATTTATCTTATTAGTAGTAGTATTTGGTGCTGGTTTCTTAAACTACAATAATTAACTTAAAAAGCTGATAAAAGAATTACTCTTTATCAGTTTTTGTTTGCTTTCTTTTATAAAGCACTCTCTCATAGTCATAAAGTTCAGTTTTATGTTCACCCAAAAGTTCCTCATCAAAATCATTTATATCAAACCTAGGAAAATAAGCATCAGCTTCCTTATAAAAATGTACTTTAGTAAGATACATCAAATCTGTATAAGGTAGAAGCTCTTTATATATTTGTTCTCCACCTATTACAAACACGTCTTCATCAATGGATGCAGAGTCACCAAGAAAATCATTAATACTTTTATAAACCTTAACAAAATTATCACTTTCCATACTAGTACTAATAACTAAATGCTTTCTATTTGGTAAAAGTCCATTTAAACTCAAAAATGTATTTTTTCCCCATAACTATATAATGATTAGTAGTAATTTTTCTAAAAAACTTCATATCCTCTTTGATTCTATATAATAATTTATTATCTTTTCCAAGTCCATATCCCTCATCTATAAGGGCAACTATAATAAGTCTCATTATTTACTAACTGGAATATAAAGTCTTCCTAAATCTTTATAATTAAGAACTTTAGCATCTTTACATTCTTCATCATTATTAAATTTATAAAAATCAGTAACATCTGGATTTAAATATAACTCAGGTTTAGGTGGATTTAAAGTATAAAGAATAACATTTTTAATAGTCATAACTTCACGTATAACATCAGGTGTAATACCCTTCTTCAAATTATTTTTCTCCTCTTCACTAAGAGTATCATATATCTTATCATACTCTAAAGTATATCTTTCAAGTTGTCCCTCTAACCAATCAGTATTCTTATACCCTTCATATATAGAAAGAAACTTACCTCTTTCAATTTGTTCTTTAATTTGTTTAACTTGATTTTCATATATATGAGCATCTTTAATACTAAAACTTAACGTTCCTACTTCACAATTAGCAACTCTAGCATACATATTCATAAGAAGAGCAAACTGAGTGACATTAAATGGAAGTCCTAAAGGAACATCACAACTTCTTTGATGAACCCACATATTAAGAACACCATTAGTAATATCAACTTCGTGTGACCAAACACAAGGTCTTAAAACACCTTTATCTAAATGATTATTATACCAAATACTAAGAACATTATCCCTATCTTCCTTATGATTAATAATCTTATCAAGTACTCTATCAACACCGTGATATTTATTAGTAATAAATCCATAAGCTTCTCCAATTGTACCCTTATACTCTTCACCAAAATACTTATGTACTTCTCCAATACTAGTCGTACCATCTGGATTCTTAACCTTTTGCTCAGCATTCCAATACCCTTTATCATCTATTTTCCACTCATCCCAAATAGAAACCTTTCTATCTTGAAGCCAATTAACATCATTACTTTGAACCTGATATATCCATAAAAGTTCCAAAAATGCTTGTCTACTAAAAAGTTTCTTAGTAGTTAAAATAGGAAACTCCTCTTTAACATTAAGTGTAAAACTATAACTAGGTAATTTAATAGTATTATTAACAGTTCTATTTTCTACAACAGTCCCCTCTTCTAAAATCTTTCTACATAACTTTAAATATTCCTTATCCCAATTTAACATCTTTCTTTACCTCCCTACACTAAGAATACCATTTAAAATAACTAAAATCAACAAAAAATGAACATATTGATTTTTAGTGTTTTTTTTGGTACAATATTTGATGTAAAAAAGAGGTGTTATTATGCTAAAAACAAAAGATATATTAGATGAAAAAGAAAAAATATTGCACGAGAAAGCACTTGAAACTACTTTCCCACTAGAAAAAGAAGATATAAAATTAATAAATGATGCTTATGAATATTTAAGATTAAGTCAAGATGAAGAAAAAGCAGAAAAGTTAAATTTAAGACCTGGAATGGGCCTTGCCTTCCCACAGCTTGGTAAATTAAAAAGAATATTTATAATATCTTATAAAGAAGAAGATGGATCATTTACTGAATACACAGTAATAAATCCTAAAATTATAAGTTATTCAAATGAACTAGTATATGTTGAAGAAGGAGAAGGATGCCTTAGTGTTAATAGAGAAGTTGAAGGAATCGTTCCAAGACACGCTAGAATCACAGTCGGATATTATGATGAAAAAGGAAACTATAAAGAAGAACGTGTAAGAGAAGAAATGAGTGTTGCATTCCAACACGAAATAGATCACTTAAATGGAATAATGTTTACTGACAAAATTGACAAAAAAAATCCATTCAAAGACAAAAACAAAATGAGAAGTATCTAATCTTCTCTTTTCTTTTTGACAAAAATAATATATAATATTCATAGAGTAAAGGAAGCGTGACTATGAATAATAAATATAGAATAATTTTCTGGGGAACAATAATGGTAATACTAATTGGACTCGGAGTATATGGAATAATTTGTAACTTTAAAATTTTTAATGATAAAAAACCAATGATAACAGAAGTTTTAAACATATTTGACAGAAACGAAACAATAAATAAATATAGAGAATATAACACAAATATAACTTCAAAGTTAGGTTCAAAAAAAGTAGTTATCACTTTCTCAGGAACATTTGATAATGTATATGAACTAAAATATAAAAGTGGTTACCTTGAACTTGAAATAGATAAAAATGATGCAGTTGGTCTAAATGTAGCAATGGTAATGCTTGACTCTGTTGCAGTTTACTATGGAGAAGAAGAAACAAGTACTTATGATACATTTAAATCAAATAGAATCTATGATATGAATCTTAATGATGGTGTAAAAGTTATAATAAATACTAATACTTATGTATATAGAATAAGTTTAAATAATCACATAAAATAAATAGTGAGTAAATGCTCACTATTTTAATTTTAAAGTACTTTCACTAGTCTCTTCAGAGACTTTTTTAAGTTGTCTTTTAAGTTCATATTCATACATAAACAAAGTTCTAGAATTAAGACTATGTCCTTTCTTAATACTTCTCACTTGTTCAGGTTTTAATCCAATAAGATTATCTATATCAGACATTCTAAGATTATAACCTTTTTCTTCAGCATAGGCATGTAATAACTCTAAAGTTAATCCATTATGTTTCTTCATAAGATAACTTAAATATCCATTATAAGTAAACACAGCCTCTTTAAGTAAACCACACTTTGCATACAAACCAAGTTTTCTCTTTAAATCATCAACTTCATTAAAATAAAGTTCTCTATTTCTCATTAAGAAAGAATTAACCTCATCTTCATCATAACCATAAGACTTTAGAATTTTGACAACTAATTTAAGACTTTCATATATATTACCAAGCTTAATCTCATGGTTAGCATAATAGAATTTTGCAATTTTATTAATCGCAAGTCTATCTAATCCAAATTCCTCCTTAATCATAACACATTCATTTGTAATTTCTTCAGCTTTTTCAGGCGATATTGTTTTAGATGCCTGATAACTATTACAACCAAATCCCATATCAGTTACCCCCTTAACTGATTAAAATTATACCATATAAAGTACACAAAGTCAACACTTTGTATAAAATTAATTACATCTATCAAAAGTAATACCACTAAGTGTACCATTTTTAATACTATTTATTATATAATTATTTATTCTATCATAGTCAGGTTCTCCACCTACTTTAGGTATATTTTTATACTTACCCATCTTCTCATAACACTCTTCGATTAAATCAATATCAAATACATCTATACCAAATAATTTCATCATCTTATCTTTATAAAACATATTAAGTTTCTCTAATATATAGATAACAACCTCGTCAATAGGTAAAATCTCTTCTTTAATTATAGTCATACTAGCAAGATTAAAGGCCACTTCCTCATCCTCAAACTTAGGCCATAAAACACCAGGAGTATCTATTAAATCAATCTTATCATTAATCTTAATAACATTAATTGCCTTAGTAACCCCAGGTTTATTACCTACCACTTGAACTTTTTTATTAACTAATTTATTTATAAGAGTACTCTTCCCCACGTTAGAACATCCTACAACCATAACCTTAGCTTTCTTAGGCAATAACCCTTTCTCTTTACGTTTTAAATTAACTTTCTCCATAAGTTTATTTACTGCTTCTATAACTTTTCCTTTAACAGAATTATCATTTAACTCGCTAAGTATAACTGTATAGCCTAATTCTTCATAATATTTCTTCCACTTATTAGTCTCTTCCTTATCACATAAATCATACTTACTAAAAAGTAAAATATTTTCTTTATTCTTAGTAAACTCATTTATATCCTTAATAAATGAACTCTTAGGTATTCTAGAATCCACAACGTGAATAACAACGTCAACCAAATCAATTCTCTCTTTAATTTGTCTTTTGGTCTTAGCCATATGTCCTGGATACCAGTTGATATTAGTTTTATTTTCATTATTCATTATTTTCACCTTCTTCTACATTCAAATATAAATTTATTTCTTCTTCTGTTGGTAATTTATCTAATAGTTCTTTTGGTAGTTGTTCTTTCAATTTATAAGTTGAAATACCTATAGGAACATTTGTAGATTTCAAAGACCAATCTACCGTTACTCTGTTCTTTCCTCTACATAATAATAAACCAATCGTAGGTGCATCACATTCTTTTTTAATTGTTTCATTAATTGCTGTTACATAAAATCCTAATTGTCCTATATATTCTGGTTTAAACTCACTTACTTTTAATTCAACAACTACATAACACCTAAGTTCCAGGTGATAAAATAGTAAATCAATATAATAATCTTGATTATCCACGGAAATTTTATATTGATTTCCAACGAAACTAAATCCTTTTCCTAATTCTAATAATACATTTCTTATTTTAGTTATTAAAGCTTCTTCCAGTTCTTTTTCCTTATATTCACTCGTTAATGTAATAAAATCAAAAATATATGGGTCTTTTATAGTATTATTTATTAAATCACTATTTTTTGGCGGTAACATTACATTAAAGTTATTGTTACTATTTCCTATCCTCTTATGAAATTCTGTTTCGATTTGAATAGCTAGTACATTTCTACTCCAGCCATTTTTAATAGTATTTTCAGCATATATTTTTCTAATATTTTTATCTTTAATTTTTTCAATCAGAAATAAATTATGTCCCCACGGCAATTTGGCAACAAGCTGTTGCCATTTTTCATCATCAGCATATTCCTCATAGAATAACCTCATCGACCTTATATTTCTTTCAGAAAAGCCTTTCATATTAGGAAAAGTTAATTTAAGTTCTGTTGACACTTGCTTCGTAAAATTATTTCCATATTGCTTGTTTTCAGAAACAATTTTTCCTAATTTAAAATACAACATAATTAAATTGCTATTAACTTCTTGCATAGTTTTAATTTGCGTATTTATGATTTCTTCTTTTATATTACTAATAATATCTTTAAAATTTTTATCTAGCATAATTTACATCCTTTCTATTGTTTTTCATAACTCCCCACTTACCAGTTGATATTTGTTTTTTCACACCATTCAGTAACACTTAATGTAAATGTGTGAAGCCCTGCACTTTTTCTAAACCCGTCGAATTCGACGGAATTAAAATCTGGATTATAAATTGATTCCCAAGTTCCTAAAAATTCTAAAGTAATTCTATTTCTTAACCAGTTTCTTATAATATCATCAGTTTTTGATTTTCCTTCTTTGTATTTACCGAAATCAGAAATGCAAATATAATCATTATCATTAATGCTTGTTATATTAACTTTTATATTTTGAACTTCAATTATTTTATTTATCATATGTTCACCTCCACTAACTATTTTAATATAAATTACATAGATATAAAATTAAGAAAATCCTTTATTTACAAAGGTTTGCCAAGGGGTTTAAACAAATCGTAATCAATCAGTTGATATTTATTCTATTTTCATTATTCATTATTTTCACTTCTTATCTTTTGCGTTTATATTATTAATTTCAATATTTCTAGAATCATATATATTCTTTAAGCAAATCTTTAAAATTATTTAATTTTATATAAATAACATTTTTTATAATAATTAACTTATTTTTTCACTTAATTAATCCACCATTGCATTTTAATTCATAGATCAATTTATCATTTTTATAAATTCTTTCAATACCAGAAAAACAATTTATATTTCCAGTATTGTTGAATGTATATTTGTATTCTCCATTTATAAATTCTTTAGGACCTCTAACAGGGAGTACATTTTTATCTTTTCCAACATTCATTAAAGCAGGACGTAAAGCATTATCCATTGCTTCTTCGCCTAAACTTTCATCCAAAGTTACACCATAATAATTCATTGCCCAATATACCTCATTATCAATATAGATAACTTCTTCTCCAATAAAATTAGTGCCACCAAAATATGTATCATGGTAAATCATATTTTCCTTTTTATATTCATAATCTTTTGAATTTTGTCTTGTACTTTTAACTCTTTCTATCAATTCATTTGCATATGTTTGCTTTTTTGCTTCAATTAAAAATTTTTCGATTTTATTCATTTATAATTCCCTTTCTTTATTTTTTCATAACTCCACGCTTACCAGTTAATACTCGTTGATGTTAAACTTTTTGTATCTTCGTTCATTTTTTGTTCTTTCAAATGTTTCTTCAAAATAATCATCACCAAATATAGTTAGGATTTTTTAATCTTTCATCATCCATAACTACACCTTTTATCATATATTCTTTTAATATTTTTGTTGCCCATATTCTAAATTCAGTTGCTTTTTTCGAGTTAATTCTATAACCCACGGCAATTATTGCATCTAAACTATAAATAGTTGTATTATAGGTTTTTCCGTCATCGGCAGTTAACGAACATTTCTCGGTAACTGTTTTTTTATCTAACTCATTGTCTTCAAATATATGTTTCAAATATAAACTTATATTATCTGTAAAACATCCAAAAAACTCTGGTATTCCTTTTTTTTGCGATAACCATAAAGTTTCATCTTTATAAATAATATCTACTATAATATTACCTTCACTATTTTTATATAT
>OIZT01000422.1_pt1 | contig 26969 bp, 23 predicted proteins | sample 1588611 | NCBI WGS metagenome assembly OIZT01 (sample SAMN03283278) | human gut metagenome | biome: human-associated habitat; material: feces | host: Homo sapiens | place: Peru | collected 2012
CGGACAATATTTTGCTGGAGCAGCCATACACACTCGTCAATTCCCTGTAGACGAAGAAGGCGAACTCTCGTCTGCTGATGATGCTAAGAGCAAGACCACTTGCGCTTGGTGGATATATGGCGAGCAACAGCTATGGTCTATAGCCGACAAGAGCCTTACTGCCATGTTGCAATATTCAGAAAATGCTTCTCGCAAGAGCTGTTGCTATAGATATGCAGCTGCAGGTTGCACCTATAAAGATAGCCACAACGAGTGTGGCTTGTCGGGTCTATATGCACGCTATCAGCAGGGCAAGGAATACACCTTGGAGCTAACATTCAAGCGCCAACTCTCTGAGTCAATCTCCATTCAACCTTCTTTCCAATATATCTCCAACGACGATGGCGACTTCACCGCCGCCGCTCTTCGTCTGTGCTATAGCTTCTAAATGATTTTTTGATTCCGTCTATAATCATATCTTTGGAATTTCTTTTAGTATATTCTTGTATTGAGCCTAAAACTAGGCTCAATACAAGAATATACTAAAAGAACTGTTGTGATGTTTGTAGTGGATTTTCTTAATAAATGTAAGTAAAAACATGTATTAATACAAAGGGTAGCTTTGCTATCCGCATCTATCTATATAGAGGCGAATAGCATAAATGCTTGTCTTTAGCATGAAAAGACATCCCTTTTATTTGGCTGTTTGTTAGAAAAAGTGTGGAGTTTGGGTGATTATTCGTTAGAAAAAGTGTGGAGTTTGAGTAAATATTCGTTAGAAAAAGTGTGGAGAAAGGTAATAAGTACTTATAAAAAAACAAAATAACACGAAAAAGAGTGGGGCAAAAAGAGTGGCGTGAGATATTTTATCATATCTTTGCAAAACCTAACTATAACTAATTATGAAGAAATTATTATTGTCGATAGCCTTGTTGCTGCCTGCCATGGGAATGATGGCACAAACGCAGGTGAAGGCTACAGAGGGTGTACTCGAAGGAAAAGACCTTTCGGGCATTACAGTATTTAAAGGTGTACCATTTGCTGCGCCTCCTGTGGGCAACCTAAGATGGAAGGCTCCACAGCCTGCGGCTCATTGGGATGGAGTGAGAGAGGCTAAAGAGTATGGACCAAATCCGATGCAGGAACCAATATACGGAGATATGAACTTCGGAACCAAGGTGAATAGCGAGGATTGCCTATACCTTAATATATGGACACCTGCCAAGACCATGAAGGAACATCTGCCTGTGCTGATATATTTTAATGGCGGAGGACTTATGGCTGGTAGCGGTAGCGAGGCTCGATATGCTGGCGACGCTATGGCTCGCAAGGGCATCATCTCTATCACCGCCAACTATCGTGAGGGCATATTTGGATATTTTGCTCATCCACAGCTGTCGAAAGAAACAGATTATAAAGGTTCGGGCAACTATGGTTTCATGGACCAGGTGGCAGCCATACGATGGGTGAAGGACAATATCGAAGCTTTTGGTGGCGATCCAAATCGCATCACTATCGTTGGCGAGTCGGCTGGCTCTATGTCGGTTAGCGCCTTGATGGCATCGCCTCTATGCCAAGGACTCTTTGCTCAGGCTATGGGCTCGAGCGGTTCGGTGATGGGATTCCAGAAGATTGCAACCTTGAAAGAAGCTGAAGACAAGGGTGTGGCTCTTGCTCAGAAGATACTATTAGAACAAGGTAAGAAAACGGGTAAGAAGGTGGGCAAGGATGCTGGCAAGAAATGTCTCAACGAACTTCGTGCTATGCCTGCCGAAGAACTCATGCTTTTGGCAAGCGTTAGAAATCTTCCTGTCTATAATGTAGACGGCTATTTCTTTACCGAACAGCCTGTGGAGGTTTTTGCTAAGGGCAATCAGACTAAGGTGGCTTTGCTCGTTGGTGGTAACAATCAAGAGATGACTCCTGGAGCTGTGCTCAAGGGTAAGCAGCCAACGGTAGAGAACCTGAAAGAAGGTGCAAAGGCTCTATTTGGCGAAGAAAATATCGATGAGCTATTCCGCCTGTATGGCATCAATAGCGACAAGGACGTTTTGAAGCAGCCTGGTGTAGACCTTGCGTCAGATATGTTCCTCGACTATGCCACATGGAAATGGGGCAACATGCATAAGCTTACTGGCGGACAGCCTGTTTATCGCTATCGCTATTGTCATCCTCGTCCTGTTATGGCTATCAAGGGCAAAGTGGCAGCCTTGGCTGGTGGAGTGGTGGATGCTAAAGAAGGTGCAGCACCTGTACGTAGAGACAAGGGTGCCGTGCATTCAGCAGATATCGAATATGCTATGGCTACATTGCCTACCAACCATGTGTTTGATTGGCAACCAGAAGACTATATGGTTAGCGACATCTTTAGTCAGTATTATGTAAACTTCGTGAAGACAGGCAATCCTAATGGCTTAGGCTTGCCAGAGTGGCCTGCTACAAATGGTAAAGCCGTAGCACCTGTAATGCAGATAGATGTAGATACCAAGGTGAAGGCAGACGCTCAGATGGAAAAGAAATATGAGTTTATAGACAAAATATTTTGGAAGTAGAGACTTTAGCTTATAGCGACCAATGGGAGTGATAACTTCTCTAACTTCTTAACAAGAACATTAATTTAAGGAAAAACAGTAGGAAAAATGAAAAAGAAATTAGTATTAGTAGCAGCTGTTGTAGCTGCGTTGTTTGTTGTGTCATGCAATGGCAAAACAAATGGTAATGAGACAGGTAAGGATAGCTTGAGCGTTGTAGAAAACGATTCGCTTGCTGCTGATGGCGTGGCTATAGAGTCGCTCGTTGGTACCTACGAGGGTACTCTCCCTGCTGCTGATTGCCCAGGAATCAAGACGGTATTGACTCTAAATGCTGACAGCACATACCAGTATTCTGCCGACTATTTGGAGCGCAAGGATGGTCACGACGAGGCAAGCGGCATCTTCAAGGTGTTGGCAAATAATGTGGTAGAGATTACTCGTCCATCGAGTGGTGAAACTTCTTACTACAAGGTGAAGGATGCCAACAGCATTATCATGACCGATTCGCTTGGCAACGAGCCTGAGGGCGAAATGGCTAAGCTATATGTACTGACAAAAAAGAAGTAAGCATCCACACGTGTGTGGGCTTATTCTCCAAATCTAAAAAATGATTTGGATAAAAATATAAGCACCAATCACATATTCGCAAACCAATATTGGTGGTTGCAGAATATGCGGTTGGTGCTTTTGTTGTTTTGATATTTAAAAATCGTCTATTGTAAAAGATAAATTAAATTATCTTAATATAGTGGAGAAATGAGGTGCTTCTTTTGGCTGTATGTGTCTAAAAGTGTAGCTTTGCAATAGAAGTATGTGTCGAAAAGTGTTATAATTCGACGGTATTATGTGTCGAAAAGTGTAACATGACGACAGTTTTATGTGTTGAAAAGTGTAATTTATGGAGAGAAAGATATATACGCAGTTAGTTGGTTGGAAAAACCAAAAGCTACATAAGCCATTAATTCTCAATGGTGTACGACAATGTGGTAAGACTTATATCCTTAAAGAATTCGGAAAACGAGAGTTTGAAAGCCTTGTCTACGTTAGTTGTGATAGAAATGAGAACCTGAAAGCTATTTATGCAGGTGGATTTGATACGTCAAGAATTATACAAGGTTTGAGCGCTTTGACAGGAGTAGATATAATCCCTGGCAAAACACTTATATTCTTAGACGAAGTGCAAGCTTTTCCAAAGGCATTAGAGGCTTTGAAGTATTTCTGCGAAGATGCTCCAGAGTATCATATTGTAGTTGCAGGTTCGTTGTTAGGAGTAGCCTTGCATACAGGAGTGTCTTTTCCCGTAGGCAAGGTACAGACCATGCGACTATTCCCTATGGACTTTGAAGAATTTCTTATGGCAATGGGTGAAAATCAACTCTTAAAACTTATGCATAGCAAGGACTATGAGCTGATGAATGCCTTTCATGAGAAACTGAAAGACTATCTACATCAATATTATTACGTAGGCGGAATGCCGGAAGTTGTGAAGTCGTATGTGGAAAACAGATTGCTTAACCAAGTGCGCACGATTCAAAATGAAATTCTCTCCAACTATGCCAGTGACTTCTCTAAGCATGCTCCAACGCAGGAGGTGCCTCGCATAGATATGGTATGGCAGTCAATACTTGGACAATTATCAAAAGAAAACAAAAAGTTTGTATATGGAGTATTGAAAAAAGGAGGTAGAGCAAAGGAATTTGAGTTGGCTATCCAATGGTTGGTAGATGCAGGATTAGTATATAAAATAACAAAGGTGACAAAGCCTGAGTTGCCACTAAAGTTTTATGAAGACTTGTCGGCATTCAAACTGTATCTATGCGATTGCGGACTGATGGGAGCAATGGCAGATAGTTCAGCAAAGGATGTATTGCTTGGCGATAATGTATTTACCGAATATAAGGGAGCTTTCACGGAACAATATGTTCTTCAACAGTTGCTTGCATCTGGCATTGATCATATTTATTATTATAGTTCAGACACCTCGCGAATGGAAATGGATTTTCTTATACAGCGAGATGGCGCTCTGTTGCCTATAGAAGTAAAGGGTGGAACAAGCATCAAAGCAACCTCGCTACACAACTATTTAATGGAACATTCTACCATATCTGCAATACGCTATTCCATGTTGCCATATCGCAAACAAGAGAATATTACAAATATGCCGCTATATGGAGTGTTTCTGTAAATTATTAGAAAATCAAGAGATTTACTACAGTCTGCTCGTTCGCGACAAGATGCACGATGCAAAGGATATAATTCTTTCTCAATATCAGGACATGCCGTCCCTGCACGAAATTGCTTCGATGGTAGGTACCAACGAGTGCACTCTGAAGAAGGCTTTCAAGTATGAGTTTGGCACTACCGTGTTTCAGTTTCTTTTCGACTATCGTATGCGCTTAGCTGCACATTTTCAATTTAAAAAGACTAAAAAACGATTATATGTTGATACTTTTATATTTTTGTATTTTTGTATTTGCTAATCTATAGTAGTATAATCATCATTAGAAAAAATGATGATAAAATGAAAAAAAGTTGTTGTTACTTAAATCTTTTTGTGCCTATTGGGGTCTTAATGGTAGATGCATCTTTAAAACAAACAAAACATGAAGAAAACAAATGACATCACCCAAGAAAAACTCGCAGATGTATTCAAAGCCGAAAGGGCGCATCTGCTGAGATATGCTTGCTACAGACTCGGCAACGAGGATGATGCTAAAGATGTGTTGCAAGATACATTTTTGAAGTTGCACACACGAATTGCTGATGCTGACGACCTACAGATAAACAACTTACGTAGCTATATCTTTCGTACGTTGACGAACATCTGTGCCAAATGGCAAACACTTACCAATAGAGTTAAGACTATCCAATTGGACAAGAGGATGGATGTTGTCGAAACCTCAGACCATGAGAACGAGGTCGACTATAGACGTATAGTCCATTTGCTGACAGAGATACCTGATGAACAGGCAGAAGTTATCCGCCTCAGAATCTATGGTGATAACAGTTTTGCAGAGGTCGCAGAAATTCTCTCACTACCGCTCCCAACGGTGAAGTCTCGCTTCTTATATGGATTAGAGAAACTCCGTAAGGGTATGAAAAAAACAATTAACAACGACTAAAAGACAAGATTATGAATTGCAATGATTTCAAAGAAAAGGTGGTAGACCTTTTTGACAAGGACATAGATATGCAGGCTCAGGCTCAATTGCGCGAACACATGGCTAACTGTCATGACTGTAAGGCTTATTACGACGAACTGCGCAAAACCTTCAACATTCTACAACCTCTGGATACTGCCAATATAAGAAAGACAAAAATCACACATCGCTTGTGGCGCTATGCCGTGGCTGTAGCCATCTTTCTTTTCGGTTTCGTTATTGGATGGAATCATCTGTTTTCAACACCCGCTGTTGCTGACGATGCTAAACTCACCTTCTTGCAACAGAGCATCCAAAGCGTACAGAACGTTGGTAGTTTCCAGATGGAGGTATACGCTCGCACCACGCAACAAGAAAATTTCGCAACCTTCGACCCTGCAATGCCATTCGTGAAGATAGATATTAAATTGTTAAGACAAAACGACTTCTTATTTTATCGCGTAGAGAAAGCTAACGGTCGTACTGTTGTTTCAGATGGCAGAAATCAATATATGTGGATACCCAATGTGCTCTATCTTAAAGGAAGTCAAGAATCTGACTTCTTGGAACATTTCGCAAATCTAATATTCCCAGAACGACTGTTGACTATTCAAAAATCAGCCATCAAGCTATCGAATGAGAACAAGATGACGCAGGTGGAGAGCGATAGTACGATAGTTCTGACAGTTGATGGTGTTGAAAAAAATAGTGACTTGCGACAACTCTTTGAGACGGGAAAAATGGATGACTGTCGCCTCATCGTAGAGAACACCTTTACCAAGAACGATGGTCTATTGCGTTTCGTGAAGCTGTGGGTGATCAAGGATGGTAAGAAAATTTTGTTGCTACATATCGACAATATCCGTTACAATGTGATGCTTAACAAGGGCGAAATCACTCGTCTGCCAACCGCAGAATGGACTGACATAACGGAGCAGCGAGCCACATCAAGCAATCGCCTAAAACAATTGCAAAATGAGACCCCTCAACAAGCAGCTAAGCGCATTCTAAATGCAGTAATAGCCGATAAAGATAGCCAAGCAGCAGAAGCCCTTATCTATTATAAATCTATTCTTCCACAACTTATCCATAAACTGAAGGGTTGCAAAGTCTCCGCTTTTGAAACACGAAAAGACTCATCATATGTCGGTGTTTATGTCTTCTATACGCTAACCACACCTGAAGGCAATCGTGAGAAGCGTCATATAGCAATTCGTAACGACAATGAGCAACATATCTGGATTGTTGACGGAGGATTATAAATAATACCACAGTTTGGGATAACCGAGTGTTTTATACAATATAAATGCAGCGTGAATATGCCTCCTCCCCATACCATTAGGAGTGGGTAATGTCTTCAAGTAGATTTCCTGCATTTTCTCATCAAAAATGTTTGCAAAACTCGTCTATAATACAAAATAATTCTGTAACTTTGTAATCGGTAGTCATATTAAATATTTTGTAACATAACGAAACAAACGAATATAAATATAAAAACAATAATCTCATGAAAAATTTTCTTAAGAAACTCCTCTTTGTGATGGTGTTCTGCCTTGTGCAGTCGGCACTTTGCCATGCCGACACATTCAAAGGAAAGATTGTGAACGCCGAGACAGGCGAGATTCTTATCGGAGCAAACATATTCAGCGAGGTGAATCCTCAGCCAGGATGGTCGATGCAGAATCAGACTGAGACCGACAGCACCGGTTGCTTCTATCTCAACAGTGGATGGGAAGGACGCATCATGTTCAAGTTCAGCATGATCGGATATAAGAATTTCCGCAAGGTGGATTATTCTTACGGCCAAGAGGTGAACGACACTACCGACCTTGGCATCATCAAGCTGCAGCCTACTGCCCTAATGCTTAAGGAGGTGGAGATTACGGCAAAGATTCCGCGCATCACTATGGCGGGCGACACCATCGTGTTCAATCCTGAGGCTTTCAAACTGAAGGAGGGAGCACGCCTCGACGAACTCATCAAGAAGTTGCCGGGAGTGGAGAACCGCGACGGCAAACTCTACTGGAACAACAAGCCAATACGTTTGATGATGAATGGCAAGGATATATTTGGCGGCGACCAGATCATAGGCCAACTGCCTGCCGAAGTGGCAAACAAGCTTAAGCTCTACGACCGTAAGTCGGAACTGGCCCGACATACTGGCAAGGATGAAGGCGAGGAGGACCAAGTGCTCGACATTCAGGTGAAACCTGGTTTCCTCGACAAATGGTATGGCACTGTTGAAGCGCAATACCAAACAAAGAAACGCTACATGTTCGACGTTACGGCAAGCCGACTCAGCGACCACGACCCGCAGATGGTTTATGCACAGGCCAACAATGCCAACCGCTATATCGACAAAACCATGAGCTCTTCAATGAACCAAAATATCGACGGCGACGGCAAGAGCCAGTATGGATCGTACAACTATCAGCACAACTGGGAGACCAAGGGTGCAAGCGATTACTCCAACAACCAATGGAACATAAGCGCAAACATGGGACATAGCGATGGTTGGAACACTATTGGAAAGTCGACCGAAACCTTCTTCCCCAACAAGGAACACACGTTTGCCGTATCTAGCAACTACCGCTACAGCCACAAGCTCTCCCCACAGATAGAGACCCAACTCTTCGCCTACACCGACTCGGTGAACACTATAGAAGTGAACGTGAAGGCAACCTACGAGAAGAGCAGCAACAGCAACGAGAACAAGGGTGCATCGTATGGCTACGACCAAAACAATTTCAAATACCACTCACTTGCAGACGCTTTTGCTGCCAAGCCCGGCGATGCGCTCTACGAACGACTCATCACCCGCAACAACAACTATCAGTCGAGCGACCAGCAGACACGTGGCTTAAACATTGACTACAAGTGGAAGCACTTCATAGGCAAGAAAGGCTCGTTCTCTATCCAAGGCTACACATACATCAATGGAGCCAACGAGGACACACACATCAACCGCGACCTGGAATATCTGCGCGAAAAGCGTAGCGAGAAGGTATGGCAATTCTACGACCGAAGCAAACATGCGCTTAGCACCCAACTTGGCGTGTCGTTCGACTATTGGCTGGGCAAGAAGGTGTATGTCAACATCCTTGACAACGTGACCTACTCACGCACACGCACCATACGCAACTTCTTCACCGACAACAACGAGCAGAACGTGGTGGGCGGCATTCCTACCACACTCGACCAGGCAAATGCCATGAGCAACCTCATGCACAAGTGGGTGAACAGATTCACGCTGAAGTCGACCATCACCCCGACGAAGGCGTTGATGATTATGCCTAAGCTCAACTGGAATGTCTACCGCGAGAATGCCGACTACCGCTACGGACAGCTTGACACAACTGCCGTGCGCACAAGCTACACCTATGAGCCGTCGATATTCCTAAAGTGGAAGATGAGCCGTGTGCGCAATATGGACATCTCGTTTGCTTACAACACCTCTGTGCCCGACTTCATCAGCACGCTCGGCTATCGCGACACCACCGACCCGCTGTCTGTGTCAACCGGCAACCCATTGCTGCACAAGTCGCACAGCCACACCACTACCTACAACTACCACCGCATGTGGCTGCGCAAGCAGATTGTGCTGGGACTGAACGTTTCCTACAACAAGGACATCAATCCTATAGCCACACTCTACCGCTACAACTCTACAACCGGAGCGTATGAGTCGAAACCCATGAACGTGAAGGGTGGCGACATGTGGAATTTCGGAGTCAACTACGACCAAGGCATTGGCGTATACTTCCGACTGATGAACAAATTCAAGGTGCTCACATCCAAGTCGTACGGATTCCTTACCATTGTCGACAACAACGACCCTAACGCCGTGCCCGACCTCAACCTGCAGAAACGTCTTGGCATTGACGAGAATATGGAGCTGTCGTATGAGGCGGAGAAAGTGCAGCTTACACTATTCAACAACTTGCAGTGGAACCGCTACCGCTACGACGACGACACCTACAACAGCAGTCCATTGTACAACAGCTTGGGAATTAGTGTCACGCTCAAGCTCTCGCCATTCGAAATGTACATACGTCTGTCCGACGACTTCCGCAAGGGCTATGCCACATCCGAGATGAACGGACACAAACTGATGTCGATGGCACGCATAAGCTACGGTTTCTGCAAAAATAAATGCCGACTGTCGCTGTTTGTAGACGATATCTTCAACAATGATATTTGGTATGACAACAACTACTCGGCATTCCAGCGCACCGAAACTACGACAAACTACATGCATCACTATGCAAACCTGAAGTTCTCGTATAGATTCGATGCGAAAGCTAAGAAGAAATAATTCTGATTAATACGCCTCGCGGTATTTGTTCTCGTCCTTGTCGATAGAAATATAGACAGGCTCATGTATCAGTTTGCCCACCTTTGAGGGCCATGCTTGATGATGGTCGATTTCCGCTTGGCTGTAGAAAATCACCTTTTCCCTTAGATGGACAGGTACTTGTGATATAAGTTCGTCTGAAGCACCTACGATAATGATGTTTCTTACAAAAGGATTCTTCTCTAATACATCCGTTACCCAACCGCCACATGAGACAACACCCTCCCATTGAGGTTGCTGCATGTCGGGATGGTGGTCGAATACAATTAATGTAAAAGGTTCTTGGAGTTTTGACATCCTATATTCAGTTAGATAATGGAAATCGCCAGAATCTATAAAACGGAGAGCCTTGGCTGGATAGGGAGCAAGAATGCGATGCAGTTTTTCCCTTCCTTCCTCATCACAATAGCAGTCTACACCATTTATGTTGCGACAATCAACATGTGTGATGTTATGACTTGAGGCAAACGATTCATAATCATATATGCCTGTAAAATTGAGAAGTATAATAGGTAATTTCTTCATCATGGATGCGAAAATACATATTATTCTTGATACTAATAATAATCCAGTCTAAGAATTAAAAAACTTTATACATGTACGGGTATTCAAAAAGAATAGAAGAAGTCTTTATAGTTCTTTTTTTACAAAGCCCACTAAAAAAGTGGGCTTTGTTATATTTATTGGCAGATTTCATTCCCGAATATCGGTTTTCCTATACAACCGTTAGGTGCCTGAACGTGCAGCAAGGCTGCGATGGTTGGGGCGATATCCGTCATGAATGTCTGCTTTGTGGTAGCTCCATGCTTGATGCCCCATCCCATAAATACAAGAGGAATGTGAGTGTCGTAAGGATTCCATGCGCCATGATCGGTACCCTTCATGCCGTGAGCATAGTAGTTTGGCTTTAATACAACGACTACGTCGCCACTACGTTCACGATTGTAGCCATTGATGATTCTGAATTTAACCTCCTCAGGAATACTCTCTGTCATAGTCTTCTCCATGTCGCAAGCATACAGCACGCATGAGTCTTCTTTCAAGCTATTTACAACAATCTGCTTGATTTTGTCAAAATCCATATTCTGCGCCTTGATAACATCGCGATTGAAGAACACTTGGTAGTTCATAACAGTCTTCACGATGTCGCCAGCATTTGGATATTCCTTTGCCAACGTCTCGTTCAACATCTTTGCTACAGCATCAGCATCCCAACAGCCAGCAGGAATGCGTCGGTCTTGCAAGAATCCTGCATTGTTCATAGCACCATGGTCGGCACTAAGGAAAACGAGATAGTTGCCTTTGCCCACCTTTGTGTCAAGATAAGAGAGGAAGTCGGCAATAGCCTTGTCAAGACGCAGATACGTATCCTCAGTCTCTATGGCATGTGTGCCCACCTGGTGGCCAATATAGTCGGTACTTGAACAGCTAACAGCCAAGAGGTCGGTCTCATCGTCGGCTCCCAGTTGCTCACCATCGATGGCAGCCTTAGCCATGTCCAATGTGAGAGAGTTGCCAAAAGGAGTGTTTCTGATTATTCCATAGCCATATTTCTTGTATAGGGTAGGGAGGTCAAGAGGCAAAGTTGCTTTCACACCAGGTTTGATGCTGTTTTCATATTCATTCTCGTCGTTAGTACTCTCTGCGTATGTATTCTTAGGATAAAGAGTATTCCATTTTTCAGAGAGATAATGGTCAGCTATATGCTCATTATTGAATGTCTCCACCCATTTAGGCAACTTATTCATATAGTAAGAGCTCGTGATGAAGTTGCCTGTTTTATCATCAAACCAAAAAGCTCCATTAGGATTGTGACCAGCAGGAAGAATCGATGCACGATCTTTCAAAGCCACACCCACCACCTTAGCTCTGCCATTCGATGCAATCTTCATTTCGTCGCCAATAGTTGTTACCCATAGATTTCGTGGCGACATGAGTCCTGCCTCGCTTGTTGTGCCTACAGGCTTAACTGTTTCATCGTCAGTACAATAAACCTTTTTACCATCCTTCACGAAATAGTTTCCTGCAATGCCATGAATAGATGGTACGCTTCCTGTATAAATACAAGTATGGCCAATAGCCGTTACCGAAGGCACATAAGGAATCATAGTGTTTTCGTATGAGAATCCTTCGCCAAGCAAACGCTTGAATCCACCCTCGCCATAGCGCATCTGATAGCGATAGAGATAGTCCCAACGCATTTGGTCAACCACGATGCCCACAACAAGCTTTGGGCGTTGAACATTTGTTGTGTTTGTTTGTTGCGCATACACCGAGCTGCATCCCATGAGTGCCATAGCGATAAAGCTTGCAATCTTAATCTTTTTCATTTCCTTTGTCTGTACTTAATAATATATTTCCCGAATTCTTGTTTTATGTGCATGCAAAGGTATTTAATGCATGTTTCTATGTTGTTACAAATGCGTTAAGTAATGGTTGTATTTTATTGTATTGTTATTATCAGATTGTTATAAATATTAATATGTTTCATCCACACGCCATCATGATTTTAACTTCATATTAATCTTTCTATTATACTTTTGCAACAACGATCATTTACTTTTGCAATCGGAAAGAACAGAGCTTATGAAGAAGAAATTGATTCCATTGTTGCTGCTTCTTCCATTGCAATTCCTGCTCGCTATGTATGGCAGGGATAGCCAGAAGGAGCAATCGCGTGTTGTGATTATTGCCATCGATGGTTTAAGATGGCAAGAAGTGTTCGAAGGTGCCAAACGTGATAGTTTGATGCCGTTTCTCTGGGAGATGGGTAATAACGAGGGGTGCTTGATAGGCAACCGCCATAAGAAATCGAAGATGGAAGTTGCCAACGGTATATGGAAATCGTATGCTGGATATAGCGAAATGCTTTGTGGAGTTACCGCCGATGACCACATCTTCGACAATAGAAAGAAGTTGAACCCTAACCGCTCTATATTGGAACTTGCTAATGCCTGTTCTGAATATAAAGACGAGGTGGCAGCAGTAGCAAGTTGGGATGTTATTCCATATATTTTGAATTATCGTCGCAGCCAATTGCCTATCGACTACAAGTCGCGCCATAGGGTCAGCGCTCAAGTAAGGTGCGACAGCGTAACTCTAAACCGAGCCCTACGGACACTTAGCGAGAAACATCCTAAGCTACTATTCGTAGAGTTTTGCGAAACCGACTATTATGGTCACCATGGCAAATGGAATGAATACCTAAATGCAGCTCATCAAAACGATGCTTTTATTCGTAAGCTATGGCAATATTGCCAAAACGATGAATTCTATAAGGGCAACACCACCTTTATTATTACTTGCGACCATGGCAGAGGTGAGAGCCTTGGCACACATGTAAATCGTGGCGAAATAGACCCCACAGCTTCATGGACAGAGCATGGAAAGCATATTGCCGGTAGCAATCAAACATGGCTCGTAGCTTTTGGCAAAGATATTCAGCATTTGGGCGAGGTAGAAGGTGGTAAAACCATTTATACCAAACAGATAGCACCAACCATAGCCAATATATTGAATGTACCATTCACTAATGGCGACGAGCAAGTAGCCACACCAATATATAAGATACTAAAGCAAGCAAATTAGGATAATAACCATTTATATACTTTTTTTATTATGATAGGATTGTTCAACGAATGTTTCCCGCCAGTAATGGATGGCGTGTCGCTAACAGTAAGCAATTTGGCTCGCTGTTTTTATCAACAAGGCAAAGATGTAGCTGTTGTTACCGCCGAGATGCCAGGTCTTGACGAGTCAAAATACCCATACTACATTTATCAATATAGCTCATTCCCTGTACCTGGTCGTCGTCCTTATCGCTATGGTTTTCCATTCCTCGACTTCAAATTCCAAAAGCAGTTTGCTGCCAACAACTACGAAATATTCCATGCTCATTGTCCATTCTCGTCGGGCGAGTTTGCATTAAAAACGGCACGAAAGATGGGTATTCCTATAGTTGCAACCTTTCATTCCAAATATCGTGACGACTTCAAGCGTGTGGTTCCCAACAAAGCCGTTGTTGACTATCTCGTTAGCAAGGTGGTGAAGTTTTATGAGAGTGTTGATGAGGTTTGGGTGCCTCAGCTTTCTGTTGGCGAAACCCTGCGTGAGTATGGCTATAAGGGACACTTCGAGGTGGTAGACAATGGATCTGAATTTGCAGACTATCCATATTCCGACAGCATGAAACAGACAGCCAAAGAAGAGCTCTATATAGATAAAACCGAGCCTTTGTTGCTATTCGTTGGTCAACATATCTGGGAGAAGAATGTAAAACTCATCATTGAGTCGTTGGCTAAAATCAAAGATTTGCCATATCAAGCTTTGTTTGTGGGAGATGGCTACGCACGCGATGACATGCAAACCATGGCGCAGGAATTAGGATTGACAGGAAATAATGATTATCGAAAAGACAAAATAACATTCTTGGGCACTATTCATTCTAGAGAGTTGATGCAAACCATTTATACTGCCGCTGACCTCTTTCTCTTTCCTTCTATCTACGACAATGCGCCATTGGTGGTGAGAGAGGCAGCAGCTTTGCATACACCATCTATTGTGGCAAGAGGTAGCAATACTGCCGAAATAATACACGACGAGATAAACGGTTTCTTGGCAGATAATGATGTCAACGCCTTTGCCAACAGGCTACGCTATATTTTGGAGCGACCAACCATCATCTCTAATGCAGCATCTGGCGCTGCCAAAACGCTGACAAGATCATGGGGTGACATAGCTATAGAAGTTATTGATAGATACCAACATTTAATTGACAGAAAACAAAATAGACTTGCCATTTAGCCGTTATATATTTATTATAAAGGTATAGTCTAACAATTAGCATATTATGAAGAAGTGGCATTTATGGTTTGCGGCTTCAATCGGCCTTGTGGTGATAGCAGGGATGATGATTCGGGAGTTTGATATTAACACATTGAGCAAAATACGAGTCTCATACAATTTCTTTCTCGGAATAGGATTGGCTGTAGTGCTCTTTGCTATTCAAAATCTTATGTTTACTCTGCGCTATCAGCATCTATGCCAACATAAGCTATCGCTTTGGCAGAGTTTTCGTGTAAATGTGCTTTGCGAGTTTACTTCGGCAGTAACGCCTTCTGCAGTAGGCGGAAGTGGTTTTGCTTTCGTATATCTAAATCGTGAGGGAGTGTCAATGGGACGAAGTATCTTCACCATGTTTGCTGCTCTTCTTGCCGATGAGGCTTTCTTGGCCATTAGCAGTTGCATTCTGTATCTGCTTGTGCCGTCATCTATGCTGTTTTGCATGGCAAATGGCGAAGGCTCTGTAGTAGCATCAAGCGAATGGATAAAGGGTGGCATACAGATTATCTTTCTGGGTAGCACCATCATCGTAGCTCTTTGGACATTCTTCCTATACCTGTTTTTATTACATCGTCCGCAACTCTTAGGATGTGTACTAAAAGTCTGCTGCAAGATGCCATGGCTAAAGAAGTTTCAGCCAAGAGTAGAGAATTTCTCTGCCGATATGACCCTTGCTTCACAAGAAGCTAAACTCGAAGGACGACGATTTTGGCTACAACTGATGGGCTACACCACCATAGGGTGGGCTTCGAAGTTTGCCATCGTAGTATCCATACTCATAGCTTTCTGCTGTCATGGCTATATGCTTGTGGCATGGTGCCGCCAATGGGTGATGTGGATGATATCCATATTGAGTCCTACACCAGGCGGAAGTGGAGTAGCAGAACTAATGTTTCGCCTATATTATGCAGATTTCTTGCCCGACGCCTCTGTTGCCATTCTTGCCGCTATGCTTTGGCGAGCTATCTTCTATTATCCATTCTTGGTGATGGGAACCATTGTTTTACCAAAATGGATAGGGCAGAAGTTCAATAAAGAGTAAACATTTGGTTGTTTTTCTATATTAGAGCACATGTGTATTCTGTACGAAAGGTTAAAAACGTTAAGAAAATGATCTTGTGGAAAAGATTACATTATCTTTGCGTACAATTTCAACAACATAAAACAATAAGAATTATGATTAGATTAAATGTCTTTTTCGAGAAAAAAGAGGATGTAAAGGCTGAGGAAATCAATGCCTTGTGCAAGGAGTTAGTATAAAAGTCGTTGAACGACAACGGCAATGTAGCATACGACTATTTCGTTAGTGGCACTCGCAATGGTGTTATGATGATTTGCGAAACATGGCAAAACGAAGATGTGCTGAAAGTCCATATGGCAACCGAGCATTTTACCACTTTGGTACCAAAAATAGAAGCCTTGACCAAGAGCGGATTAAAACTTGAGCAGTTCGCGTTCTAAACGACAAAATTGTTTAATAACAACAATAATTATAATAACGACAATCATTGACAATAATAAACAATACCTTGTTTGATAATATTTATACCATATTATCAATAATTGTATATGATCGTCAGTTTTGTCGTTATTATTTGAAAGTCTTTTGTTTTTTATCAGCTATTGCATTTAGCAAAGACAAAAAATGCGGTGATGAAGATAACAACAAACCATAGGCAACCCCTCTGTACGAGTTTGTTGTTTTGTTTTGCCGATGCTACAGAATTCTTGTTTTTGATGCTTAAGCCCGTTGTGTTTTGTATTATCTCTTCAGGCACACCTTCCAGCAATAGCGGAATAAGTTCCTTATACCTACGGCGCTTAGCCTCTGTGAAATAGCCATTCTTCTGCGATTGGCTCCAAGCCTTTTCTATAGCATTCTCGTATGCCACCAAGCTCTTGGCAAGGTCTACGCACAGAGCCGTAAGCTCTTGACTATTACACACAACATCAGCAGGCACAGCCTTTCTTAATTCAATAAAAGCCTGCTCTTGGTTTATGACATCGTCAAACATCAAGTTTTGTCTCATCAGCTTTTTCATAATATGCACAAGTTCTATGGCATATTTGAGATAGAAGCTATACACATCATTCGTCAGCCCAGGGTCTAAAGCCATAGCCTTTTTGCCATACGTGATGGCTTCTGTAGCCCTTAGGTCAGACGGAAAACTGGCAACCTGACCTATTGCCAGCATTTTCATATACCATGCTTGCGCACACGTCATATCTATTTCTAATGCCTTTGATGCATAGTCATAGGCCTCTGCACCATTCTTGCCGTCGTAGGCAATATCTGCCAATTTCAGATATTTCTCTAACTCTGTTGATTCCATTGTCGTTTGCTTAAGCTATTATTCTACAAATATACAATATCTATTAGAATATTTCAAACAAACGTGGAAAAACTTTATGCAGAGGAATTAATTATTTAGTATATTCTTTACCATCGATATTCAATATACGAGCTTCTTCCTGAGTTGATAGAGGTTCGTATACCACGACTTCTACATGTTTATTGTTATTATCGATGCAATCAAAGTGGTAGTTCGTGCCTGCCACAACCTGACGTGATACTTTTAGTGGCTTAAGTAGTAAATCGCTATGCGATAGAACAGCAACTCTGAAAATAGAATCGTCTTTGGCTGTCAGCTTAGAACTTTTACTATACGCACCTACCAATTGCGACTTGTTTGTGCCTGTGCAAGATACCATTCCAATGATAATGCCTCCTAATACAAATGTTTTAATAGTGTTCATGTCTTTATAAATTAATGTGTTTCTATTCCTATTTCTATTAAATACACTATATGCTAAAATCTTGCCTGCACGATCTGTCTGTTATTGTTTTTAACGAAAAACCGCACACATTCTCGTTGCTATTTCATAGAGATGTGTGCGGTTTATCTATATACACTGTGGATTAATACCATTGAACGGCGTTGCTGTATCCGCTTCGCTTGTCGTATTTCAGAGCATCGGTGAGGGTGGCGGCATTGCATCGGAAGCTGAAGTTGTAGCTTGTGTATGGTGCAAGCACAACAGAGCAACTCATGTTGAAGCAATGGAGGTCGCGCTGCAATGAGGCTGTGGTCATAGACATTTTCTTGTATTCGAAGTCGTAGCCTGAAGAGAAACTGATGTTCCAGCCCTCGCTCAATCGCAGGTTGCCACTCACGTTTAGGGTTTGAGTAAACTTATACGGATAGCGCATAGTCTTGGTGTTGAACTTGCCGCTTGTATTTTCGCGCATGGTGATACCATAGCCGAAAGTCATAGACCAAGGCATAGAGAAAGCCATGTAGCCATCGCCGTCGGTTTCGGCAAGTGTACCCTTCTTCTTGTTTTTTGCGCCACGCTGAGCCTGTATCATATCGTCGTCGACATTGCTTTCGATGTCGGTATCCATACCTTCTTCGTCGTCTTTGTTTCTCTTATTGTCTTTTTCATCATCCTTGTCATCATGACCGAACCATTTGCGCAGCTGGTCGGGGCTAAGGGTGAAGGAAATGTTTTGCGACATACCCTGGAAACGACCGAAGCGTCCGCGACTATACTCGGTATGTGTGCCTACGTATGGTTTGCCATTTTCGTCGAGATCGTAGGCATAGGTGGCAAATACGGCATTCATGTTGAATGTATATTTCTTCCACCACTTTAAGCGGAGACGTACGGAAAGGTCGCTCAACGGACGAACCTTGGCAGCCATGTTGTACGACATAGAAGCGCCCAACTCGTCAATGATGCTTAGCTTGCGGTAGCCTGTGGAATCCTTGTCGCTACGCACTTTCATCTCGATATTGTTGGAGATGTCCCACGATATGCTACCTGTTTTGCCCTTGCCAGGAACACCATAGAGGGAGTTCTGATAAGGAGAATATTCTACTAACGACACATTGCCATTGGCATCGGTCTTCAGATATGAATCGTAGTAGCCATAGTGGCTTGTGCTGAAATCAGGAGCATAGCTGAAGCTAACCTGTGGTGTGAACACGTGGCGTACGGCAACAATCTTGTCGCCAAAGAGCTTGCGGTTAGGAACATAGAAACCATAAAGCTTGGTGCTTGCCGAGAGGCTGAGGTTCCAGTTGTAGACGTTGTGGAAACCATAGGTGGTGTCGCAAAGTTCCCGTTGGTTGGCTTCGTCCCATGAGCGTGTAACCTTATTGGTGTACATGCGGTCGGTGAAATTGAACGAAGGACTAACGTTGATTACGTCAAACAACATGAAGTTGCCACTGATAGGTATGTTGTGTTGCATACCGTTGCGCCAATCCTTTATGATGTTGCTATTCATGAGCTGGTCTTCCTTGGTGCTGATAGAGTTAGACAAGTGGCCAGTATAGCTCATAGAAATTTTCTCGTACCAGCGCTCTTTGCCCACAGCATGTTTGCGGCGGAAAGGATAGAAACGCGAGAGCGAGATGTTGAGGTCGGGCAGAGTCATTGCGATAGAAGAGTCGCGCATGTTTTGCGAGAGGTTGGCTGTAGAGCTCAACGACAGTCCGATGCTTGAGAATGTGGTGCTCCAGCTAACAGAAGAAGTACGTGTGCTCTGCGTCATGGTCTGCGGATTGTAGAGCGAATTGAGGTTGTTGCGCTCATAGCTTGTAGATGCAAAGTTTACACTTGCCGAGAGTGTGCTGAAAGGATTGGCTTTAGCATCCTGGCGGTGGCTCCATTGCAGCTTAAAGCTCTTTTGCTCTTGGAAATCAGGCATACCCTTGTCGCCAGTCTTTGTGTCTTGGTATGAGAAATAGAAGCTGCCTGAGAATTTGTATCGTTTGCGATAGTTGCTGGCAGCAGAAAGTCCCCATGAGCCCTTGGTGTAAATTTCGCCCAAGAGTTTTAGGTCGCATTTGTCGCTCAACGCAAAATAATATCCACCGTCACGAAGATAGAATCCACGACTGTTTTCATCGCCATAGGTAGGCATGATGAAACCCGAAGAATAGCTCTTTGAGAATGGGAAGAAACCATAAGGAATGGCTAATGGCAATGGTACATCTGCCACTACGAGGTAGGCAGGACCAAACACTACATCTTTGCCAGGGCGCACTTTGGCTCTCGACAAAGCAATATAGAAGTCAGGATGCTCGGCATCGCAAGTGGTGTAGCGACCATGCTGCATATATATTACGCCATTAGCATTTCGCTTACTCAGTTGTGAGGTCAAGAAACCGTCCTCTTGCTGCGTCTTCACATTCTGTATCAAGCCCTTCTTGGTCTTGAAGTTGAAAGCCATGGTGTCGGTATTATAGGTGTCGTTGCCCATGGTGAAGACAGGCTTTCCTTTGAGTCCGTCTTCTTCGGTAGAGTCAGGAGAACCAGTAGCGTGAACCAAGCTGCTGTCGAGGCTCATATAAATTTTGTCGCTCTCAAGGTTCATGTTCTCGTAGTCAACCTTCGACGAGCCAAAAAGGAATGCGGTATTTGATGACGCATCGTAGATTATAGAGTCGTTGGCAGAATATTCTACAGGTGCATCAATACCATTTTTGCGTTGACGGTTTAGAGAGTCGAGATGTATGGAGTCGTCTATCTGTTTGTTGTGATGGTAGACGGCAAGTTGCAGGGAGTCCATGCCTATGGTGTCGGGCATGGATTTATTGTCGGCGATGGCCATGGAGTCGCTGACGGCTGCAGAATCCTTCATAGCTACGGAGTCCTTAGCCAAGCGTTGCTTCTGAGCTCGTTGACCAAAGGGCATACCATTGCTTGCAAGCATGAAGATGCTTGCCATGAGGATTATGGCTATCGTGGTATGTTTTCTCATAAATGTTATTCAAACTTTGCTGCCCAGTTTTTGAATCTCTCTACACCATCAGAGCCAAATTTCTCAAGGCTATGAATGGCTTGCTGTAGAGTTTTCTCACGGTCGAGGTGTGTCTTGCTGAAGAATTTGTCAGCATAACAGATTATCTGTTCCTCTATAGTCTCAGGAAGGAAATCCTGGTGTGGCAGGGGCAACTGCCTTTCTTCTATCTGTTGTTTTGTGATGCCAGCGCCTGTATGTCGTTCGCATACACGAGCATGGCGATCGTAGCCTTCTGCTCTTAGCAAGTTGGCGCCTATGCGACCATGACAGAGGTATGGTTCGGTGCCAAAACAATGTATGCCAGGAGCATCACATTTGAATATGCCGATGTCGTGGAGCATAGCTGCTTCCTCTACAAATTGGCGGTCGGCATTGAGTTCGGGATGTAACGAAACAATCTGTAGCGCTTTTTGCGCTACAGATTGGCTATGAGTGATGAGGATGGTGCGTAGGGCATCATCCTCAGGATAATACTTATCAATAATTGCTTGATAATCCATTTATTTAATGTTTAGTTTGTAATGTTCAGTGTTTAATTTGTAGTGTTTAGTTTGTAATGTTTAGTGTTTAATTTGGCTAACGCCACCTTACCTATAAAGTAAACATTAAACACTATCCATTAAACATTAAACACTAAACACTAAACATTAAACATTATTCAGCGTCGCGCTCGATATAAGCGATAACGTCGCCCTTGTTGATTTTAGAGCCTTGCTTAGCATTGATTTCAACAAGTTTGCCACCAAGAGCAGCCTTAACCTCTACAAACTCGCCCCAAGGAGCCTGGATGAAGCAGAAGCTGTCGCCCTCTTTGTATTCCTTGCCGATGAAAGGCTCAACAGCAGGAGCACATTCGCCTTCGCCCTGGAATTCCCAGTAGATTTGTCCCTTGACAGGAGCCACGATAGCGTCGGCTTTAGCATGCTTGAATGCAGAAATCTGCTCAGGTGTGAGCGAGCTACCAAGCTTAGCATCCTTAGCCTTCTGAAGATCAGCAAGGAAGTTTTTCTTAGCCTGACCGCTCTTATAGTTGCGATACTGCTCTGGGTGCATAGCGAGCTCGAAGAGTTCTTCGTCGTCCTGACCATACTCCCAACCATTCTCGTCCATCTCCTTCTTGAAGTCGTCGAGAGCGTTAGAGAGCAATGTATGAGCATCAACGTCGGTGAATTCGCGACCCTGCTTCTTAGCAAGCTCTACGAGCTCAGGATCGATAGTTCCAGGAATCTTACCACTCTTACCGAGAATCATACCCCACATAGAGTCGTCCATCATCACGAAGCGACCCTTGCCCTGCTCCATAGTGAGAAGGTTCATCAAAGCGATGTTCTTAACATACTGGCTGAATGGAGTTACCAATGGAGGGTAGCCAACGCGTGGCCATACATACTCTACCTCGTCGAAGAGCTTGATCAAGAGGTCGTCCATAGACAACTCTTCTTCGCCCTTCTTCTTGCGGATGTTGTTGATAGTCTGACGCATACCGCCAAGGTCTGCCATCATTGAACCCATCATACCGCCAGGGAGACCGCAACCGAGAAGAAGTGAAGACATGATCTTGTTGCCAGGGTTGATGAAGTAGCCAAGCCACTCGTCGATAAACTCCTGAGTCATGGCACGAGCCTTCATATAAGCGCTCATGTTGATTTCAGGCACCTCGAAGCCCTCGTTCTTCAGCATGCTGATAACAGAGATTACGTCTGGGTGAACCTTACCCCATGACAAAGGTTCGATAGCTGTATCGATGATGTCGGCACCATTGTTGCAAACCTCAAGGATAGAAGCCATAGAAAGACCAGGACCTGAGTGACCGTGATACTGGATGATGATCTGTGGATACTTGTCCTTGATCATCTTTGTGAGCTTGCCGAGGAATGCAGGCTGACCAATACCAGCCATATCCTTCAAGCAGATTTCCTCTGCACCAGCAGCGATGAGCTGGTCGGCAATGTTCATATAATATTCGAGAGTGTGTACAGGAGAGTTGGTGATACAGAGCGCACACTGAGGAGTCATGCCACCTTCTTTAGCCCACTTGATAGAAGGAATGATGTTGCGCACATCGTTCAAACCATCGAAAATACGGGTGATGTTTGTTCCCTGCTTAGCCTTTACCTTATACATAAGGGCACGAACATCGTCAGGTACAGGGTACATACGAAGAGCGTTCAAACCACGATCGAGCATGTGGGTCTTGATGCCTACCTCATTGAATGGCTTACAGAAAGCGCGAACAGCATCGTTAGGATTCTCACCTGCCAAGAGGTTCACCTGCTCAAAGGCGCCACCATTTGTCTCTACACGGCTAAAGCATCCCATCTCGATGATAACTGGAGCAATCTTAGCCAACTGGTCTTTGCGTGGCTGGAACTTACCAGAGCTCTGCCACATGTCTCGGTAAACGAGACTGAATTGTATCTTCTTTTTCATAATGTATTCAGTGAAGTTTTCAAAACCGACCGCAAAATTAGCCAAAAAAATCCAATTAATATTCCTTTGTCTCCCTTTTTTACACTTTATTCATATTATTAGCATAGTTTCGGCCATATATGTTGCTCATATCATTGAATTTGTGCAGATGGTAAAGGTACTTCTTTTTATATTCTGAACTTGCGAAAGTTCAATAAAAAAGAAAACTTCGTATTTCTTTTGTTATTCCACTCGTTTGCACTATCTTTAGATAAGATAGGCTGCACTCGGAAATAAAAAAGAAAACTTCGTATTTCTTTTGTTTTTCCACTCGTTTGCACTATCTTTGCATAAGAAAGGCTAAAACAAATATGAAGATAAAGACATTTATACTTGTATGCGTTGCTGCGGTGGCTTTGGCTGCTTGTGGTGATAAGAATGAATTGAAGGTTGAGAAAGGACACCTCAACGATGAATTGAAGCTGACGGGCGACAAAACGGTTTATGGTTTGGCATGCGAAGGATGCACAGACTCTGTTGTGGTGTTGCTGCCTAATGATGGTAGCGACCCTAAATACTATAATATAATAGACGCTACTCGCAACAAGAAGGTGCTTGGCACATTGAAGGTGGGCGACTGGATTGGACTGGTGGTAAATCCACAGGATTCTACTGTTGCCGACCTCGTTATCGACCTTGATGAGCTGAAGGGAACATGGTGTTATATTGTAATGCCTAAGATGCGCGACTATGAAAAGATGTCGAAGAAGATGCAAGAGCGTATGGAGCGTAATATGCCAGACTCTGTGAAAGCTACTTATATGATTCCTCGTGAATATGGCTTTGCATTGAAGCGTCAATGGTCGGCAAATAGTGTGGGATATGTGCGTAGCAAGAGCTCGTTGGAGACTGAAAGTCCGGTGGTTTATCCTGATTTGGCATTCTTTACGGAGTGGCATATTTGGAATGGCAAACTCGTGATGACGAGTGGTGTGCCAGACATTTCTAATATAGAGAAGAGTTCAAAGATGAAGATTAAGGATGTGAAACTGGATACTTGCGACATCATTTATCTTCGCGACGACTCTTTGGTGCTTGGCTCTGAGGGTAAGACTCGTAGCTATTATCGTCAGTCGTCGTCGAATGCCATAAACAAAAGGGCTCAGCAAATAGCTGAACGCTTGGCTAAAAAGGCGCTGCAAGAAGCAACGGAAAACTAAGAAAAGACTCTTAAAGGTAAAAGGGTAAAAAAGTAAAAGGGTAAAAAAGTAAAAAGGTAAAAAAGTAAGAGACCAAGCTGGTTATCTACTTTTTTACCTTTTTACCTTTCTAAGGCTTTTTACCTTTTTACTTTTTTACCTTTCAACTATTCGTGGCGTGCGAAACGGTCCATGGCAAGTTGCTCATATTTTGTGCCAGGCTTACCATAGTTGGCGTATGGCCATATGCTGATGCCACCACGAGGAGTGAAGATACCTGTAACCTCGATATACTTAGGATCCATGAGGCGGATAAGGTCTTTCATGATGATATTTACGCAGTCTTCATGGAAGTCGCCATGGTTGCGGAAGCTAAACAAATAGAGTTTCAAGCTCTTGCTCTCTACCATCTTCACGTCAGGGATGTAAGAGATGCGAATCTCTGCAAAGTCTGGCTGACCTGTGATAGGGCAGAGGGATGTGAACTCTGGGCAGTTGAAGCGTACCCAATAGTCGTTGTCTGGATGTTTGTTGACGAAAGTCTCCAATACTTCAGGAGCATAGTCCATCTTATATTCGGTCTTAGCGCCGAGAGCCTTCAGACCATCTTCTTTTCTTGTATCGCTCATCTTTTTTTATGTTTTATTATGGGTGTTGGATTATAAATAAAATAATGTGTGCCTTCTTAGAATTTAAACCAGCCGTAGCTGATGCCTTCGTCGTAGACATCTTCGCCCTCGTATTTCTTCAAAGCCTTTACCACACGTATGGTTATAGGCAAAGCAATAATCTCGTAGACTGTTTTGAGAATCACCTGCCACACCATAAGCAATATGAGTTCCTTGGCTGGAACCACGCTGCTTAGAGCTAAAGGGAAGAATATCAACGAGTCGATGCTTTCGCCTGCTACTGTGCTGAGTATGGCACGAAGCGAGAAGTTTTTACCATTTGAAGCAATCTTCATCTTGCTCATCACATAAGCATTGATGAACGAGCCACAGATAAAGGCTATGAAAGATGCTGCTGCAATACGTGGCGCAAGTCCGAAGATGGCATGAAAGCCCTCTTCATTGTCCCAATAAGGAGCACCAGGAATAGCATCGCACAAGGCTCCTACCATAACAAAGAAGAAGTTCATGGCAAAGCCAAGCCAAATGAGCATACGAGCCTTGGAATATCCCCATACTTCGCATACGCAGTCGTTGATGATATAAGAAACAGGGAAAACTATTAATCCGCCTGTTAGGCTAACAGATAAAATTTGTATCTGTTTGGTTTCAAGGATGTTTGCCGTAATAAGGCAAACGCAGAAGAGTATGCTGAATATCATAAACAGCACACTCACGGTGTTTTGTCTTTTTTGCATTATTCTTGTTTTTATAGAGGTTTACCAAGCACTCTTTGTAAGTGAAGAGTGAAGAGGGAAGAGTGAAGAATCAAATGGTCTGTTTGGCTATTTAATTCTTCACTCTTCACTCTTCATTCTTCGTCTTATTTATTCTTCTGTTCTGTCGTCAACGTTGTCGCCAGGAGTAGGGCAGAGAACTTCCTCGAAGTTGGTGATGCCATTCTTTACAAGGATGTTGTACCACTGGAAGAGCTTCTTGATGTCGCTATCGTGAACGCGATCCTGGTCGAAGTTAGGCAATACCTCAGCGAAGTATGCACGCAACTCCTTAGAGCTGCACTTCTTATAGTTAAGAGAAACCTCCTTTGACTGCTCCTTCTCGCCGAGGTTCTTCAATACCTGCCACAATGGAATGTCTTCAGCGTCGGTATACATAGCGATGTCTGCAAGACTTGTTACTCTGTCGGTAGAGAATGCTGGAACGCGACGCTTTGACTCGTCGATAGATTCTACGATAAGATTCATTTTACCACGCGAAACCAGACGATAGAGTCCTGGTTTGCCTGAGATAGAAAGTATTGTTTCCATTTCTTTTCTTTTGTTATATTATATATAATAAAATGTGTAATTGTCTTTATTTGTTTTTGTAGCCAAGGGTAGAAACTGCTTCGAGCAGACTCATTATAGCTGCAGAAAGATCTGACGTGCCATCGTTGATGATGATAAAGTTAGACTTTTGAGCCATTTCCTCTTGTGGCATTTGGCGCTTTATCCATTGCAAAGCTTGCTCATGGCTTATGCCATCGCGTTTAGCAATGCGCTCAATACGAACATCTTCTGGAGCTATTACGCAGACTATGTAGTCGAAGTTTATTCGTTCGTTAAACTTGGCATCAAACAATATTGCACTCTCTAACCATTTGTAGTTGGAAGCTATGAAGTCGGCTGCAACAGCAGGATGAACTACATCGTTTACAGCTTGCTTGTTGGCTTCTGAAGCCAATAGAAACTTGGCAAGTATAGGCTTTTGCAATATACCGTCAATGAAAACCTCTTCGCCAACAACAGCATTAAGGTTAGCTTGCAATGCTGTGTCTGTAGCCATAATGCGTTTTGCAGCAGCATCACAATCATAGACCTTTACTCCTCTGTCGGCAAGCAACTTGCAAACATAGCTTTTGCCACTGCCTATGCCACCTGTTATGGCTATTCGTGGAAGGTTGTTCATTGCTGTTCTATGAGATAGTCAACTTGGCTGATTTCTAATCGTGCTGCGTGTACGCTGCGAGGTTTGGTGTGGAGCGTGAGCTGACATTTTTCAGTATGCTCCTTGCCGAAGTCGTTGTAGT
>OIZT01000424.1_pt1 | contig 26766 bp, 18 predicted proteins | sample 1588611 | NCBI WGS metagenome assembly OIZT01 (sample SAMN03283278) | human gut metagenome | biome: human-associated habitat; material: feces | host: Homo sapiens | place: Peru | collected 2012
CCGGCGGCCCGCGTCCCCGGAACGTCCCCGTGCGCGCGGCATGGACGTCCCCATGCGCGCGGCATGGACGTCCCCCTGCGCGCGGCGCGCCGAGGACGTCGCGCCCTACCAGCCGGCGCATCCCGTTCCCCTCTGCCGTGAAACCTTGTGCCCCCCCCCCCTGGGCGTTGTGGCCGCAAGCGGACGGCGGCAAGATGTGCTATACTATTCGGCCTCCGCGGGACTGACGAGCGCGGGCGCGTGCCCGTGCGTGGTGTTCACCACGGGACTGCGAAGCGGCGGAAGCCGAAAAGGCCGTGCGTCTAGGCATTGTTTGACGACACGTAAGGAATCAGAGAAAATGAAATGCGCAGCATGCCCCGCCTGGGAAGGTTTCACGGGCGGCGACTGGCAGGAGGAAATCGACCCTGCCGAATTCATCCGGCTCAACTACACGCCCTATGACGGCGACGAGTCGTTTCTGGCAAACGCGACCGAGGCCACGACGGTCCTCTGGACCAAGCTCCAGGCCCTCCAGAAGGAAGAGCGCGCCAAGGGCGGCGTTCTCGACATGGATACCGACATCGTCTCGTCCATCACCTCGCACAAGCCGGGCTACCTCGACAAGAATCTCGAAAAGATCGTGGGCCTCCAGACCGACAAGCCGCTCAAGCGCGCGTTCATGCCCTACGGCGGCATCAAGATGGCCGAGGAGGCGCTGACGACCTACGGCTACACGCCGAACCCCGAGCTGCACCGCATCTTCACGGAGTACCACAAGACGCACAACCAGGGCGTCTACGACGCCTACACGCCCGAGATGCGCCGCGCGCGCAAGAACAAGATCATCACGGGCCTGCCGGACACCTACGGGCGCGGGCGCATCGTCGGCGACTACCGCCGCGTCGCGCTCTACGGCATCGACCGCCTGATCGCCGCCAAGGAACGCGACCTGCCGCTGGTCGGCTGCGGCGCCTCGCCCGAGGAAGTCGTGCGCGGCCGCGAGGAGGTCGCCGAGCAGATCCGCGCGCTGAAGGCGATGAAGGTCATGGCGGCGAGCTACGGCTACGACATCTCCCAGCCGGCGACGAACGCGCGCGAAGCCGTGCAGTGGACGTACTTCGGCTACCTCGCGGCGATCAAGACGCAGAACGGCGCGGCGATGTCCATCGGGCGCATCTCGACGTTCCTCGACATCTTCATCGCGCGCGACCTGAAGCGCGGGCTCCTCACCGAGACGGACGCGCAGGAGCTGATCGACCACCTCGTCCTCAAGTTCCGCATGGTCAAGTTCGCGCGCATTCCCGAGTACAACCAGCTCTTCTCGGGCGATCCCGTCTGGGCGACGATCAACGTCGCGGGCATGTGCGGCGACGGCCGCAGCATGGTCACGAAGACCGACTACCGCATCCTCCACACGCTGGAGACGATGGGGCCGAGCCCGGAGCCGAACCTCACGGTCCTCTACTCGCCGCGCCTCCCGGAGGCGTTCAAGCGCTACGCCGCGAAGATCTCGGTCGCGACGTCGAGCGTGCAGTACGAGAACGACGAGATCATGCGCCGCGTCTGGAGCGACGACTACGCGATCTGCTGCTGCGTCTCGGCGACGCACACCGGCAAGGAGATGCAGTTCTTCGGCGCGCGCGCCAACCTCGCGAAGTGCCTCCTGTACGCCATCAACGGCGGCGTGGACGAGAAGACGCGCGTGCAGGTCGGCCCGGAGCTCCGCCCGATCACGGGCGACGTGCTCGACTACGCGCAGGTGCTGAAGGCCTACCACGCGATGATGGACTGGCTCGCCGGGCTCTACGTCCACACGCTGAACCTCATCCACTTCATGCACGACCGCTACTACTACGAGGCCGCGCAGATGGCGCTCATCGACACGGACCTCGAGCGCACGTTCGCGACGGGCATCGCCGGCTTCTCGCACGCCGTCGACTCCCTCTCGGCGATCAAGTACGCGAAGGTGCGCGCCGTCCGCGACGAGACGGGGCTTGCCGTCGACTACAAGGTCGAGGGCGACTTCCCGCGCTACGGCAACGACGACCCGCGCGCGGACGAGATCGCGAAGGCGCTCCTCAAGGAGTTCATGAACAAGATCCGCAGCCACCACACCTACCGCAACGCGACGCCGACGACCTCGATCCTCACGATCACGTCGAACGTCGTCTACGGCAAGGCGACGGGCGCGATGCCCGACGGGCGCAAGGCGGGCGAGCCGCTCGCGCCGGGGGCGAACCCGAGCTACGGCGCGGAGAAGAACGGCCTTCTCGCCTCGCTCAACTCGGTCGCGAAGCTCCCCTACGGCTACGCGCTCGACGGCATCTCGAACACGCAGACGATCCACCCCTCGGCCCTCGGCAACGACGAGGCGACGCGCGCGAAGACGCTTGTCTCGGTGCTGGACGGCTACTTCGCGCAGGGCGCGCACCACTTGAACGTGAACGTCTTCGGCACGGAGAAGCTGATCGACGCGATGGAGCACCCCGAGAAGCCGGAGTACGCGAACTTCACGATCCGCGTCTCGGGCTACGCGGTGAAGTTCATCGACCTCACGCGCGAACAGCAGCTCGACGTCATCAGCCGCACCTGCCACAAGAGCCTGTAAGGCGCCGCAGGATGCGCAGAACGCACGAGACGGCGGGACGGGTTGCCCGCCCCGCCGTTTTCGCTGTAATTTCGAACGGTTTTGCACGTAGACAGGAAAACGGAAAAGGAGACTCACCCATGACCTCACCTTGCACGAGTTCGAGACAGGACTACGACGCCTTCCTCGCAAAGGTCGCGGCCCAGACCGGCCTCGCCGCCCTGACGCCCGACGCCGACGGCCTCGTCGCCTACAAGGTCGACGACGCCTACGTCCTCAACCTCCAGTACGTCGGGCACACGTCGAAGATCCTCTGCTTCGTCGAGGTGGCGACGCTGCCGAAGACGGCCGGCAAGGCGGTCTACCGCGAACTCCTCGTGGGCTCGCTCTTCGGACGCGAGACGGCCGGCGGCTTCTTCGCCGTCGAGCCGGAGTCGGAGACGGTCGTCTACCACTACCTCTTCGACTTCGACGCGCGCACGGCGGACGCCGGGGAGTTTGTCGAGACGCTGGAGAAGATCCTCTCGCTCGTCGACATCTGGGCCGGAAAGATCGCCGATGCGCTCGCGGAGCCGTCCGAAGCCGATGCGTCGCCGGCGGATTTCGCCGCGCGTTCGCCCGACGGCCTGATCCAGGTCTAACGCGGAAAGGGGGACGCCATGCCCGTTAATCTCCAGACCTTCACCAATTTCGCGGCGCAGCACACGGTCCATGTCTCCAAGAACATCCACGTCCACGCGGCGGACGGCCAGATGGAAGTCGGCTCCGCTTCGTTCAAGCAGACGCTGGGATGGGACCTGAAGGCCAACCAACGCACGATGGCGGCGTTCCGGAACTGCCTGTCGGAGCGGTACGGCGTCTTCGGCGAACACGCCTTCGACGCCGTCCTCGGCGCGCGCGCCGACGTCGGCAAGACCCTGCGCGCGAAGGACATCGCCTCGGTGATGCGCGCGCTGAGCCCGACGGACACGGGCGCCGTGCGCCAGACGATGATCGCCGCCCGCTTCGCGAACGAGGCGAGCCGCCAGGCCGAGACGAATCCGCGCGCCGTCGCCGCGAACGTCACGGGGGCGCTGAAGGAACGCCTGCAGGCGTGCTTCGAGGACGACGTCATCTTCGCGCGGGCGGTTCGCGGTTGCGAGAGCCAGGCCGAGCTTTCGCGCCTGATCGAGGGCAAGATCAACGCGATCCTGGACATGAACGAGCTGCCGGGCGCGCGCCGCACGCTGGCGGTTGACGCGGCGCCGGCGCCCGCGCCTGCGGCGGACCATCCGCAGGTCCCGACCGGCCTTCAGGCCCTTGACGGCGACACGTTCGGCGGCGCCGAGACGTCCGTCGAGGACCGGGTGCGCACCGGGGCCTTCGGCGCGGGCATGCGCGTCAACGAGAGCGGCGTCAAGTACGTCTTCGAGAAGCTCAAGACGAGCGGCGTCGAGCCGGGGTTCATCGTCCGCAAGGACTGGACGGCCGCCGACACGCAGACGATGATGACCGACGGGACGGATCTGGACCAGGTGGCGCGCACCGTCCTGGAGCAGCGGCTCGGGCGTCCGCTGACGGCGCAGGACGACGTCCGCGCGCTCAAGGCGCAGCACTTCGTCGCGATCCGCGACGCGGCGATGGCGGGCGCCGGCAACGTCCGCCGCCTCACGGAGCGGCACATCGTCAAGCTCGACTACAACGAGAACGACCGGCGTGTCCGCCACGGCGCGGCCCACATCGGGCACTTCCGCCTCCCGGTGCGCAACGCGATCAAGGGCGGCGCGTTCAAGGGCGCGTTCTTCCGGGCCTTCCGCCTGACGACGGCCAACGAGGCGTCCGCCGGCGCCGTCGCCGAGGCGCTCGCGAACGACCTCACGCGGGCGATGGGCGTGCCGACGCAGGAGCTGTCGCTCGTCAAGGGGCGCTACTCGGACGGCCACGAGAAGCTCATGCTCGTCTCGAAGTTCGCTCACGGCTATCGGGACTTCGACGGCAACTTCCTGAAGGACGGCCGTCTCGTGGGGCGGCAGGACGCCCACGGAAACGTGATCGAGCAGCCCGAGGACATCGGCCGCTACAAGGCGATGTTCCTGCTGCTCGCGGACCGCGACGCGGTCGGCTCGCACGGACAGAACAAGGGCATCGTGAACGGGCACTTCTTCGCCATCGACCCCGGCCATTCGCTGGAGGGCAACGGCGCGGCGCTTGAGATCCACGACGACTTCTCGTTCAAGGACACCCAGGGCGGCGTTTTCGAGAAGCGGTTCCTCAACTTCTCCGTCTTCGACGACAGCAACCGGTCCGAGAAGCTGAAGGGGATGGTGGCGATCCGCGACGCCTTCGTACACGGCGACTTCGACAACATCTTCAATGCGTACGCCTTGCGCTTCCCGGCGGATGATCCGCACGCCGACCAGGCGCTCAGCCAGGCCATCCAGACGCGCATCCGGGAGATGCGCGCGGAGTTCAACGGGCAATACGACCGCATGATGGGCGTCTTCGGCGGGCAGCTCGCCGTCTACGACCACTTCGTGGCGCTGACGCCGGGCGACGACGCGACGGCGTGCCGCGTCATCGACGCGGTCGAGAACCTGGAGCGCCTCACGTCGCCGACCGTCTCCACGTCGAAGCACGGGGAGGTTCAGCTGCGCCATCTGGAGGTGACGCTGGAGACGCGCGTGCCCTGGAAGGTTCGCGTCGCGCCGGACGGCGCCGTTGTCTATTCCTGCGACAGGCTGCCGGAGGGCCGGAAGCCGCTGCTGGAGAACATGCTTCAGGGGGCGGGCGTAACGGACGTCGCGACGGACGCGGGCGGGGCGTTCACGTTCACGGTGCCACAGGCGAATCTACCGGCCTTCCTCGGCGCGTTCACCGAAGACGCCGTCCGTCAGGCTGTTGGTGGTTGATGTCCCGTCGTTTGACGGGACCGGATGCTCAAACGGGAGGGACGGCCTCCGTGCCGTCCGCCGCATCGGCGACGCGCGCGCGCGGCCACGCCCCAGAGCTGATTGTGGTATAATGCGCAGACGGGCGAGGGCTGTTTCCTCGGCTGTTCTCGCGACGGCATTTTCGTGACAGGCAACAACGAAGAAAGGAAACGACACCATGATACTCGAACTGAATCTTCCGTTTGACGCCGAGGGCAACGCCCAGCTGCTCGTCGACGGGACGCTGGCCGTCAACGTCTCGCGCAACGACGAGGAGGGGCGGCTCACGTTCGCCGCGCCCGTCGCGCAGGAGCTGCGCGAGGACATCGGCTATGCGCAGGTGCTGGAGCTGCTCGACCTGGCGCTCGGGCCGCTCGTCGGCGACACGCCGGCCGTGGGGCGCGACCCCGTCAGCGGCATGCTGATCGCCTACGCCTCGATCTCCTACGTCCACGTCTCCGAGGCGGAATGGCCGGAGATTCTCGGGCGGTTCGTCGCGTTCGCGAAGGGCATCGCCGAGAAGCTGTAACCGGGTGCCCCGTCGCGCGTAGACGGGGCGGACAAGCCACGACCTCAAGCAAGGAAGAAGGAGAAAGACCCATGCCCACGCGAATCGACGCCACGTTCCAGAACGCGCAGTCCATCACCCTTGATGCGTTCACGCCCCCCGCCGGGGTGGCGACGCCGTTCAAGGACGCCACGATCCGGGTCGGCAAGGACGCCTTTCGCGTGTCCTTCGCGGGCGACGGCGGCGTGGCCGTCAGCTTCGCCACGACCTCGTTCTTCCACCTCTTCCAGGGCGCGCGGAAGACGGCCGTGCGGGAGCAGATCCAGGCGCTCGTCCGTGAACGCAGCGAACTTGGGTCCCTCGCGGTGGACATCGGCAAAGTCGTTGCCGTGACCGGCTTCCGGGACAACGTCGAGCGGATGCTTTGCCGCGAGAAGGCGAACATCAGCCGGGCGGCGGGCGGCAAGCTCGCGCACTACGGCTTCTCCGACGTCCGCGAGAGGGCCGTCCCCCTCATCAACAGGACGGCGGAGGGGCGCGCGGGCGGCGCGCCGGTCCTCACGCAGCAGCTCATCAACGACTACAACGAGTCCATCGGGCTTCCCGGAACGCTTGACCAGGCGTCCGCGACCATCGCCTTCGTGCGTGACAATGACCGGGGGGCGTGGCCGTACAACCCCGCGCTGGCCGCCGGCATTTCGGCTCAGGACCAGGCCGACTGGGGGGCGTTCCTCAAGGGGCACGACATCGACCTCTTCTCGAAGATCCGCAAGGCCCGGGCGGAGGCCGCCGGCGTCAAGACGACAGGCTGGGCCGGCGAGATCGCCCGTCAGGGGCTCAAGGGGGCCGTTCTCGACCTCGTGCGCAAGAACCTCGACCCCCGCGTCATCCGTCCGAACCCGGACGTGAACTTCGTCCTGAACGCCGTGGCGGACGCGGTGATCGAGACCGTCGACACCGACTTTGCGGGGCTCGACACAGCGGGCATCGAGGCGCGCCTCCGGGAAATCGTCGCGCGCCATGCGCCGCGCGGCAGGGAGGACCTTGCGCAGGCGATTTTCGACAATGCGGCGACGACCGCCTTTTGGCGCCAGACGAGCAAGCTCGGCCTCGACTTCTTCAAGGCGCGCGGCGAGACCGTGGTCTTCGAGTGGACGAAGTTCGATGGCGCGAAGACCGACGGGGCCGAACTCGCCGACAAGTGGTGGAAGCGCCCCGACGCGGACGTCCGCGACCACGCGGGCGTCGCCGTCACCAATTCGGAGATGCGCCACCTGCAGGGCGCGAAGTATGCCGCGAAGCCCGGTGGCGGCCGCGTGGTCAGGGTCGAGGCGATTTCGCAGGCGGATGCCGAGCGCATCGTCGCCGAGAAGGCCGAACGCCTCCGGGCCCTCCCGAAAGCCGACCTGGATGCGATTGTCGCCGATCTCAAGGCCGGGTTCCGGACGATGAACGCGGACACGTTCGCGGCGACGGCCCAGCACATTGTCGACCACCTCCCGGTCAACGTGCGCGCCACGTGGTCCGGCTGGAGCGACTCTAAGAGGGAGAAGGTCATCGAGGACGCCCGCTTGCGTCTTGCCGAACGGCTCAACGCCCTGACGTCCCCGGTTGCGCAGGCCGCGATGCTCTCGTGCCTGCCGGAGGTCTTCGAGGCGGAGTTCCTTTGCGACGAGCGGATCGTGCGCGAGCTGGAGAATGACCGATCCGCCACGGAACAGGCGAACAGGCCTCGTGCGGCTTCCGCGCGCCAGCTTGCGGAGCGCCGCCTCGCGGGCATGGATCGCGGACGCGGCGGCGAGGTGTTCTTCGCGTCGGACACGGGGCGGCCCAATGCGCTCGGCGAGCTGCTGCTCGGCGACGGCGGCGACATTGCGGCGCTGGTCGGCGAGCTGCGGGACGATTTCGCCGCGAAGATGGGCATTCCGCCGGACGAGGCCCTGCGGCATCCGGCCTTCAAGACCTACCTCCCCCGTGCGGCCGCCGCCGCGCGCGGAAGCTTCGACGTGCTGCTCAAGTCGCTGGACACGGTGAAGCGGGCGTCCGACGCACGCACCGCCCTCGCGGCGCAGGACAACTCGCCGCTTCAAGCGGACCGGCTCTTCGCCCGGCGCGGCGAATGGGATCTGAACCGCCTCATCTTCAACGAAGCGGTCGCCGCGCAAGCCGCCGACCGCGCCGTCGACCTCAAGAAGCTCGCGCGGAACGCCGACGGGCTCCGCGAAATCTGCCGGGGCGCGCAGGACTTCGCCGCGCACGTGGCGCGGCAGGTCAACCCGGAGGACGCGGAAGGCCTGCGGCTGACGGACGCGGAACGCGCCCGCCTGGAGGACGCCTACCTCGACCGCGAGAACTCGTCTGTCCGTGCCTACCGCCTGTCGGGGTCGGACGCGGAGTTCCAGAAGATCGGCAGCGAGGCCGGGGCGATTCTCCACAAGACGGCGGAACTCGTCGCCGCCCTGCGGGCGGAGGCCGAAGGGCTCCCGGACGACCAGTTCAAGAGCCTGGTCATCGACGCCGTCGCCACGCGCGCCAAGCCTGTCCACGCGACGGTCGCCCTCGCGGCTCTCACGGCGACGCGCAACGGCGAGCCGATTCCGATGAACAACGGCGCGACGGCGACCGAGCGCCTGCGGAACTTCGCGCGCGCGCTGGCCGACCGCATTTGGCCGGACTGGGGCGAGGCCAAGCGGGCGGCGGCCGTCGACATGGTCGCTGCGGATGGCGAGTGGGGCCATGATGACGGGAATACGTCCATGCGGATGTTCTTCACGGCCTACCTGAAGGCGAACCCGCACGTCGCGGCGTTCCTCGACCGGACGGTGGACGGCGAGACCGTCGCGGGCGTGATGGGCTACGACCGCTCCGCCCTGGCGCCGGACGACCCGCTTCCGCACGTCCTGGAGCAGATCGGGGCATACGGCCAGCTGTAAACGACCAGCGGGAATCCGGTCACATCGTTGATCTGACAAGGAGGTCTTGAGATGGAGGAAAGACTTCTGACGCAGAAGAACGAGATTGTCGTGTATCAGCCGAGTGAAACTCTGCGACTTGAAGTTAGGTTACAGGATGAGAGCATTTGGTTGCCGCAACAGAAAATTGCCGACTTGTTTGGCGTGAAGAAAGCCGCAATCAGCAAGCATCTCAAGAACATCTTTGCGACAAGGGAGTTGCATGAGGAACTGGTCGTTTCCAAAATGGAAACAACCACCCGACATGGGGCCATTGGCGGTAAGGTGCAGCATCATCTCATAAACTTCTACAACCTTGATGTGATCATTGCCGTTGGATACCGGGTGAACTCGCTTCAGGCAACCAAGTTCCGCATTTGGGCGACGCAGGTTCTGAAACGGTATATCCTAAATGGTGTCGCAGTCGACGATAGACGGTATTTGGCCCTTTCCGGGGAGATGGATCGTCGTTTGGCATCGCATGACCGTCGGATTGTCGAACTGGAAGAGAAGGTTGATTACTTTGTTCAGACCACGCTTCCGCCCAAGGAGAAAGTGTTGTGCGATGGGCAGATGCTGGATGCGCAGTTCGAGCTGACGCGCATCGTGAAGACGGCGCGGCATCGCATCGTCCTCATCGACAACTACATCGACGAGCGGACGCTACTGTTGCTGGGCAATCGTCGTGTCAAGGTCGATTGCACGGTCTATACGCTTAAGCCCAACTCGCCGAAACTTGCTCCGGCACTCGCCAATTACGCGAAACAGTATCCGTCCCTGCCGATTACGGTCAAAGGCTACCAGAAGTCGCACGATCGCTTCCTCATCATTGACAACACGGTGTGGCACATCGGTGCCTCGCTCAAGGATGCGGGTTCCGCGCTCTTCGCGCTGATGAAGATGGAACTCGATCCGGCAGTCATTCTGGCGTTGTTGCCGTGAAAAATGAAGAATCGTTCTTGTCGGTACATCCTGTCGCGTTGGTCGGTATCATTCTACATGTTGCAGGAGAGACGGTCTCCGTGCCGCCCGTACCGGGGACAGGCAGGACGGTGCGAGATTGTGGCAAAGATGCGAGACCGAACACGCGGTCGTAGGAAAGTTTGGTATAATATCGGTGAACTTTGGAAAAGATTTGACTATGACGCTTGTACAAGAGAACTGGATTCTGTCCATTATCGGCATCGAGCCGGATGGTTTGAAGCCGATTGAGGTACAGAAGCTAGTTCATGTATTCGAGATTGGAAGAATCCGTCTCGTCTTATGAGTTCATTCCCTTTCGGAAGGGGTGTTATTCGTCAACGTTCGCGCAAGACATTCGTAAGTAAGGGTGAAATTATGATAGAAAGCTTTAAGAGCAGAGCACGAGTAATTGATCTGTTGGGACGACAACAGATTGCAGATGCTCCAACTGCAACAGGAGAACTTTTTAAGAATGCTCTTGATGCAGGTGCGACGAAAGTACAAGTCAATTTTGTGAGTCCCGAAAACAGCAATGATATAGGATATTTATATTTACGAGACAATGGATTGGGAATGCGTTTGAGAGAGGATGTGATAGGGAAGTGGCTTGTACTCGCTACCGAATCAAAGTTCGCGAAAAATGTTGATGATGGATGGGCTCGATTTGCGACAAAGGAACAGATAAAATGGATGCAGACGACATATGGCGAAAAGGGCATAGGACGGTTGTCTGTAGCGTCATTGGGACGTATGACATTGCTTTGGTCTGTTTGGGGGATGGGTGTGAAAAAACGTGGCACATTATGCGCCGTTCATTGGCATCTTTTCCAGCATCCAAGGAAATTGTTGGATGATCTTCCAATCCCATGTGCAGAGTTTGATCATATCCCGACGATAACAGAGTTTTCACAATTAATGGCGGAATTAAGGGATGCTACTGCTATACACGATCTTTTGACAGATGAGACGTGGGATCGTCAACTTGCCAATGAATTGAGAGCAGATCTTGCGATTCCAGATGCTCAGATTTATGATCAATTGAAACTTGATTTTAGCATGGGGACCACATTCCTGTGCATAAGAACATGTGAAGATATTCCAGATTTGTTTCGAGCTTCCATTGAACGTACAGATGAATTGGATGTTCCTCCTTCATCAGAACTTAAAGCAGCTAATGCGTTTTCAAGTTTTTGGGATCCTTTTCATGATTCCGGAGATCGCAAGTTTGAACTAGAGGTTTTTGTAGATGGAAAGCCATATCGCAGAGGGGGGCAATATCGATATTGGAGTCCGGAGGATTACAAAACTTGTGACCACCATATTCGCGTTGAGGTTTCTGACAGTGGCTATGCGAAGGGGTATATTGATGATTATCAGTCAGACCGAAAGGAATATAGCCGCCAGTTGAAGAAATTGTTGCCGGGCATGAAGAGTCCTGGTAATTTCCTCATTGATGTTGGCTATGTGCAAGGTTCGCAAACAACTAGTTTTCTGCCAGCAGATTTGCATCGTCAGATGGATCTACGGCTAAGGTATTCTGGAGGTTTCTCAATTTACAAAGGTGGGGTTCATATTCAACCTTATGGTGCGCCGGACAGTGATTTTGCAGGATTTGAGCAGCGTCGTCTGAAAAATGCTGGACGTTATTACTTTTCCCATTTACGTATGTTTGGCGGGGTGTTTCTTCCATCGGACAATAAACAGATTAGAGAAAAGGCCGGACGAGAAGGGTTTATTTTGAATGGCGCAAGTCGGGCTCTGCGTTACTGGATTGAGGATGTATTTGTCGATATCGCTGATAGGTATCTGGGACGAAAGGCTGATCGTGAAGACAAGCGAAAGATTAAGGCCGCAAAACTTGCTGCAGCAGCACGGAAACGTATTGCAGAAGAGAAGTCATCCTATCTTAAAAGTGTGCGATATGCGCGAGGTTGGTTGAATGACTTAAAAGCAAAAATCAAAGAAGCCGTTCTGCGTTCACGGGCATGCCTTAGCAGCGCTTCAAATGACCCGTCGAAGGAGCGGCTCGCTGCATGTGATGATGCCTTGTCTCTGCTCCAACAAAGGTTGAGTGAGCTTCAATCTTCAGTTTCAGACCCGCCGGATGGAGTCGTTATTCTTGGCGACACTTGGGATGTCGTTTCTGATTATATTTCAGATAGAGGAGTTCAGATAACGAACCTTCAATCTGAGATATCTAGACAATCGCAACAGTTACAAGTTATTATGTCTCGTGTTCGCCCCATGCAGGAGCGTGAGCGTCGATACGTTAATCGCTTGGCAGAGGCAGACGCACGAGTCAGAAACCAAGTAACTAAACTCATAGAGGGTGCTTGTAAGTCTGTAGATGAGTTATCTCCTCGATTGCTTAACTTAGCGGAAAAGGAAATTGCCGACCTTAAGGTAGTTCGTGATTCGGTTTTGTCAGGACTGACGCCTAAGAAGGTCGCAGACGATGAGACAGGCGCCGCTTCCGTGTTGTTTGAAAAAGCGATACAACAAGAGCTTGATGAATTAGAGTCGTATGTGCTTCCTCGTATACGTACACTTTGTAGTAATCTGCAGCATTTGACAGACTGGGAAAGTGGCATTTTTGTACTGTCCGATCAAACGCGAGAGTTACAGGTTCTTCGGGAACAACATTCTCATTTGATAACAGCCGCTCAACTTGGACTTGTTTTTGAAACCGCCACTCACGAATATGAAAAACACGTTGAATGTGTGCGAGATGCAATTGTTTGGTTTGAAAAACACCTAGATGGGACAGCCTCTGGGAAACTACAGGCTCTTAAAGATTCGTTTGAAATCATAGATGAACGAATTCGACTTATGGATCCTCTGATTCGGCGGCGGAATTTACGAAGTTCGTCAATAGTTGGTTCGGAAATTGAAGATTTCCTTTGCCGGCGGTTTGCGTCAGAACTGGCTGTTGTCAAGGGACTGTTTACGGATGCATTTAGGAAGACTAAATGGGATAACTTGAATCGCCCAGTGTTTCTTGGGGCATTGCATAACTTGTTTATAAACTCTCTCTATTGGGCTCGACAGGGCAGCCTAACCCCATCGGTACGGTTTTCTGTTTCGGCGAATGGCGGTATTGTGATTTCTGATTCAGGGCCAGGTGTCAATAAAATAGATGCTAGATATATTTTTGAACCAGGATTCTCACGCCGCCCTGGAGGTCAAGGATTAGGGTTGTATATTGCCCGTGAGTCTCTTAAAGAGATTGGCTATGAAATCTCATTGTTGGAAAGTGCGGAACTGGGTGCCTTATCAGGGGCTAATTTTGTTATTGATAAGTTACGCTAAAGAGGGTTGTCTATGGAAGATAAGGTAAAGGAGATTCGGAAAGACATAATACGAAAATTCTGTCGCACAGTCTTGTGGATAGACGATGAGATTCGTATTTGGATGAAGCCTGACGAGAAGGCGAATATGCCAGATTTATTTCAAAACAAAGTGGCGGAGTTTGAGGCTAGTGGACTTTTGTGTCATTTGAAAGGGTTCCCGTCTGCTTTAGAAGGAACAGATCCTTATGCAGATGATATATCTATATCTACGACTATTGATACTTGTGTTTCCCTTGCTCAGCAGTCCGATATTTTGATTATTGATTGGATGCTTGGTTCTCCTAATTCAAGTAAACATGCAAAATCTATTATTCGCCGTTTGCTCGAACCAACTAACGGATTCAAATTTATCGTTATTTTGTCGCAAGCAGATGTGATGTCTTCGTCAATAAAAAAGTTAGATGAAACATTAAAGCAAATTGAAGAACGCACTGACTTGTTCCAGAACAAATCAGGTCAGTTCATTCTTACTCTTCGGAAGTCTGATTTTGATACGGAAAACTTGTTTAATGCGATTTGTAAGGCTATTTTTAGTGCATACCCGGATTATCTGCATCTTGCAGCCATGGAGATAGCTGGGCGTATCAAGGAGTGTGTTCCGAAATGGCTTTCGGCAGTCCCCTTACATACTGATCTAGGTGTTTTGGTCGAAAGAGGAAACACTATGTATCATAAAAAGAATGAAGAGTTAGTTCTCAATGATTGTTGGAATGTCGACTTGCAAGAATGTCTTACGCGAAATTTAGTAGAAGATCTTGAAGCTGTTGTGTTGTCAAACGAACTTAACTCATTAAGACCTGATGTTTTGAAGCCGTCTAATCGTGTGCCAGAACCATATGCCCTTGAACGGGAGGATGGGATTGAGGATTCGGTAAACAATGGAATTAAAGCACTAAAAGATTGTTTGAGCGAAGAGAAGTGCTCAGAATTTAATGACAAACAGTTTAAGAATTTGTCTTTGGGCGTGTATAACAAACGCGTGAAAGAGTTGGTTGAGGAGATAGATGCTTTTTCAGAGTTCTGCGACAAACGTAGTGGATATGATGTGTCAGGAGCGCGCCCTTGTCCAGGAGCTGTATTTAAGGGCTTGATGGACAATAAGGGGGAAGCTCTATTTGTTTGCATATCTGCTGCCTGCGATTGTATTCGAAGCGAGTCTCTTTTATTCTTAAAAGGGGAACCAATGGAGCGGCGTAAGAATAAGGATATTACGATACCAGACTACGATTCATTGAATAGGTTCAAGGGAGGCAAGACAATTCTTTGTATAAATGGTAGCCCGTATGTATTTCGAAGTGTCGCACACTCAGTACTCTCAAAGCCGCGAAACGAATGTGCATCATTAGATGTTGTTGGAGTCGTTCGTATGGGGGCTTTAAATCGACTTATAAGTCGATTTGTGTCTCAAACGCAGCGATATGGTGTCAACCAGCCGAGTTTGGTACGAAAATTGCGCAAATCAGAAGGAGACCTGTGATGAGTCGCATAAAAAAGACTGCGATAGACCTTTTTTCTGGTTGTGGAGGATTGAGTCAAGGCCTTGAAGACGCTGGTTTTAAGGTCTTGGCTTGTTGTGAGATTCGCCCAGAAGCACGCGAAACCTATAAACTGAACCACCCGGATGCGATTCTTATAGATGATATTCGGCAAGCTGATCCTTTCGCATTGAAAAATATGCTTAAATTGCGCCGTGGCCAACTAGATTTGCTTGCAGGGTGTCCTCCTTGTCAAGGATTCTCTTCTATTCGTACGCATAATGGTCCAGTTTCGGACGACCCACGGAACGAATTGATTTTTCAGGTAGAACGGTTTGTTGATGCATTTAAACCTCGATGTGTTTTAATTGAGAATGTGCCGAGGTTGTTGACGGACTCTCGCTTGGCTTTGTTTAAACAGCATCTGCTTGAGAAGTTTGGGTACAAATTTGTGGATGGAATCTTGGATGCCAAAGATTTTAATGTTCCGCAGCGACGTAAACGTATGATTCTCATTGGATGTAGATTTGGCTTCCCATCATTGCCGCAGAAGAGTGCTATACGAATGACGGTCTCTGATGCAATTCGAAGATTAGACATCCCGACAGGATGTGAGGGTGAGTCGGCTCGTCGGCTTGTTGAACTGCGGCAACATTTCTCGCAAGCTGTGCAGTCGCGGATTAACCTCATTAAGACAGATCGAAGTGATTTGCCCGATACTATGGTGCTTGATTGTCATAAGCGTTGTCCAAAGGGTTTTCGCGATGTTTATGGACGAATGTCTTGGAATGATGTTTCCCCGACAATTACACGCGGATGTCATAATCCGTCAAAGGGACGATTTATTCATCCTTCGGAGAATCGGGGCATTAATATGCTTGAAGCACTTGTTTTGCAGGGTTTCCCAAAAACATATAAGTTTCCTCCAACGTTAGGTCTTGGGAAAGTTGCTTCTATGATTGGCGAGGCGTTCCCTCCGCCGATGGCCAAAGCGCAGGGTGAGGCCATTATGAGGTTGCTGCCGAAGAACTCTTTGAGAAGATGAGACAAGGTTAAAGTTGCCGTTTTAGATCACAAGTTATGGTTTTGAGTGAATGGTGTGTGAAGGTGGTAGACGATCGGGCGTCTCTATGGTTTGGTGATAACATATGACGAGTAATCCTTTAAAGTCGAGTAAGTTGAGAAGGTCATTGCAGGCAACAGTGGCAACAGAACTGGCGGTTGTCCTTGTTGGCACTTACAAGGAAAGACAGTTGGCATGGATTAAGCGGCAAGGGATTTACAACTATCCAGTAAAGGACGGGGACGAGCTGACGGACGAGGCGTGCCGGAAGATCAGTGAACTGTGGCTTTACGCCGACGCGAAGGGGACGCGCCATGCCTTCACGGCGGCGTTCGTCGGGCGGATGACGCGCACGGAATTCCTCGCGGCCTATCCGACCTATCCAAAGGGCAAGGGTTCGAAGAACAAGGCGTACTACGTCTTCAAGGTGGCGACGCTCGATTACGACCCCGTGTCCGACGGACGGCTCGTCGTCGTCCGCGCCGCCGACTTCGGCGGCCGTTCGGCGAAGGTGAGGAAGGCCATCGAACAGTATAAGGCTGATGGTGCATTCGCATCTCTGTCAGATCATCTGCCGCCTGACCTCGCGCAAGTGCCACAGACGCAGCTCCGCGTGTGCGAACCCGGCGTGCAGATGAATTTCTTTCCGGTTCTTTTGAATCCTGTGGCAGCAGTTAAAGAGAAAGTATTGGTTCTGGTCGGCACATATAGAGCAGAATGCAAATCTTGGCTCATGTCAGGACACGGCAACCAGCGGAAGTCTTATTACAATCTTCCATTCCATGGAACAGATTCTGAAGGTAGGCGGTTTAAAGCGTTTACGGCGGCTTTCTTGTTTTCGCCTGAGAACTCACCTATTTTAAGGCGAGTCAGGTTTGTCGGTATCATAGATGCGAATCGATTGAAGAGTGAGTACGATTATCCCATGAGAGAACATCCTCATGCGGATCGTTATGCGCTATTTGAATTGACGGGGGTTCTTTCTCTACGTGAAGTTCGCGCGTTCAATGAGAATGAGGACGTGCGATACGTCGTTTGCGTTGATGTCGTTGCAAAGTCGAGATACAAATGGATCGATGTTCTAAGCTGTTATGTTTCAAGCACAAAGATCGCATTTGACGGGTGGGCACTGACAAATAAGATTCCCCGGTGGATGTGTCTGGCCGCAGGAAATTTGCCGAAAGACAAGAAGCGGATTTGTGCTCAGATGGATTTCCTGTCCGGCCTTGGATTTCAGGATTCGCCGGATGTCTGGAACAATTCGGTGCCAGTCGAGAAGAGTTCGTATCTTCAGGAGGAAAATATCCAGTTTTTGAATCGCGAGCAGGTTGTGGCCGAGCCGGGTCGGCTTTACATGATGGACTTGTTTTGCGGGGCGGGGGGGTTTTCTGTCGGCGCAGGATGGTCTGGTTTTCAGCCCGTATTTGGTGTTGATCATCTTGCACCTGCGATGGGAACTTGGATCAACAACCATCCGCATGCGTTAGGATGCTTGGGGGACATTCGTAAAGTGGATCCCCGAGAAGTTAGGAAAATCCTCGTTGGGCATGGAATTGGACAAATAGACTTGATTACGGGGGGAGTGCCATGCCAAGGTTTTTCGCGCGCAAATCGCAAGCATACGGATACGGATGAGCGAAACTTCCTGTTCCTAGAGTATATGCGGTTTGTTCGGGAATTCAAACCTCCGTACATAATTCTTGAAAATGTTTCTGGGATGAGAACGACGGCAGGCGGACATTTTGAGGACGAAATCAAGCATTATATGGAAGGGTTGGGGTATGTCGTGACGGTCGATCAGGTCAATGCCGCAGCATATGGAGTTCCGCAGGTACGGAAACGGCTTCTGTTCGTTGGCGTGCGTCGAGGGCAAGGACTGACAGAACCCTACGCATTCCCCGAGGAGCAGTTTTCCGGCCGTTTTCGGACGGTCGAAGAGGCGATATCCGATCTACCTCCGTTGGGTAATCACGAGACTTGTACCCAGTATCGTCTTCCGCCGCAGAACCCTTATCAGGCGTTTATGAGAGGATTGGATTCGCATCCTTTAAACGTGCGGTCGGATAGGCTGTTCAATCATTCATCTCCTAACCATCCCCAGGAGACAATTGCCAGGATTGCCCGGACGAAGCCAGGAGAGCCGATGTATCCAGCATTTCAGCAGCGCATACGGCTTCGCCTTGACCAGCCGAGTCCTACGCAATTGGCTGGAGGAATCCGGCCTCAATTCCAATTCGGGCATCCGGTTCAGGCGCGCGGTCTTTCGATACGGGAGCGGGCACGTATACAGAGTTTCCCTGACAGCTATGTTTTTTTTGGTGGAACTGTGCAAGAGCGTGTTCAAACTGGCAATGCTGTTCCGCCGTTACTCATCCATGCAATCACGCGTCCGATCGCAGAAGATTTAGAAAGGGGAGGCCGTTATGTATCGCGTTTGGTATAGCACCGACAGTTTGGCGGACTTTATCATAGATCACACTCGGTTGAGCCGACTGAGTCCCGAAAAGCGCAGACTGCATGAAAGTGATGCCGGCAAGCCAAGAAGCTTTCATACCATGCCGGATCATATACGGAAGATTCTGTATCTTGATGCTCCGGACTTGATTGTTGAAAAAGACAATGATCCTGTTCTTTCATTGGAGATTACGACTGAAGCAGGGACGGGGCACAATGCATTTCAACGGTTTTCCCGAATTGCTGCCGCTGTAGAGAACGGAGTTCCCGCCTTTTACATTTACCCAGAAGGGGTCATTGTTTCCAGGAGAGATGTGCCACCTAAATGGGATGTCATCAATCCGCTTGTTTTCCAGGCGTTGGATTCTGTAAGGAACATTTATGGGATTCCAGCCCTCCTTTACTACTTCCCGTCTGATATTGTCAAGTTTAGGAACCGACCTGAGTTGGCTCCCAACCTTGTCAACAAGGGATTGGGTTTCGATTTAGATGTCGTCAAGTATCCAGGCTGCCCATCCTCTGCCTCCGAAAGCATGAAACAACTGTTCGCAGGGGTTGATGAGGTGTTGTCGGTTGTCGGAGGTCAGGATGTGAAGCAGGGGCTTCAAAAGCTATCGCAGAATCTCGTTATCAGGGAGCGGATGCGGTGGATGCAAAGCGAATTCAGCAGAATGGCAAATGGGAAGTCAATCGACGAAATGTCCCCTTTGTCTGCTGTTGTCAAGGTGAAAACGGAGATGGTTCTAAGGTATCTGTCAAAGTACGAGAAAGGTTCGTATCGGATAGGAGAGTTGTTGAGAGGGCGCCCAGAGACCATGATTTACCAGATTAACGCAAAATTCCGAGGCGATCCCTATCCAGGGTGTTTGGCGGCCATTGATTATCTTAAATGCCGTGAGGGGCTGACATTTGAGGATCGCCGCTATAATTTGATCCTTGCTTTTGGTAAGGTCTCGATAGATCCTAGAAGTGGATTGATTTCCGTTACAAATGAAAAGGGCTCTAGCGTCAATGCGTTTTTCACGGATGTGAAGTCTTGCGCCACACATAATTTGTTGACAAAAAGTTATGGCGATTTGCGAAGTGCAGATATCCCGCGATACATGATGCAGGTGAGATACGGGTCTACGTATTCCAAAGTAAAGCATATACGCGTGTATTCATATTTCGCGGATGCGATATTCTTCCCAGATGGGGCGCTTTGGAGGGATGCGTGATGACAGAGGAATTCGTGACAAAAGCAATTCTGCGCTATCTGATTGATTGCGGATGGCGGATTGTATCCTTTGATTTTCCGCATAGCGGAACTGGACGGGCCTTACATCCCTGCAACAGTCGATCGAAGAATAGTGGTGTGCTGATACCGGATGTGATAGCCGTAAAAGGCGACGTGAGTGTCTATATGGAGAACAAAGACCATTATTCCCCAGCAGATTTCAACAAGGTGCATGATGTCTTGCAGAATAGGACATATGCAGATTCGTTTCGAAATGTCCTGGGGATCAAGCAGCAGAGCGTGATTGGCGGAATCGGACTCCCAGAGGAATGCTGTTCTCGAATTTCACCAGATGTGGTTGCCTTGGTTGATTTTGTCCTGAAGGTTGGCGAGTCGGGTGAGATTGGCGTTCATTACGTTGCACCTGGGCGAAACATCCTTTGACAAAAGAGGATGGTGTCATGCAAAAAGACGACGATCTTGCGAATCGGGTCATTGCCATGATTGAAAGCGAATGCGCTTTGCTGGACTTTCTGTATGACCATCCGAATTGTATTCGCGACGAGTTCGTGAACGCAGAAGAAGAATGCGCATACGAGAAGTTAAAATTTGATCACGACAATGATTTCTGCCGTGTTCGCGAGTGGTTGCGCGAGGCCAAGAATGACCCTAGCCTTTTGGAGTGTTGAAGTGAATGTCACCCACAGAAGACGGCGTGGAACAACGGAAATAGGCAGAGAGATGCTATGAAGAAATACTTCATCCTCGTTAAGATCGATTCCTACGAGGGCGAGGAAAGTTCGCTTTTCGTCAATGCGAATGGGGCTGATACGATGTATACGGTTCTGCTCGTTGACGGCCAGTCCGCCAAGGTTGTCGATTGGGGGTATGAGAGCGTCGAGGCGTTGCTTGACGCTTGGCGAGATACGACGCTTGAGAACAGGGGCGAGTACCAACCTAAGGGACGCAGATGACGGAGAGGACGCATAGGACTTTGAGGAGGAGGCTTCGCGGCTTTAGGCTGGGCGGCGTGTGTGGGGCGTCTTCTCTGTCTTGTGTGTCCTATTTCCCTTGAATTGTCCCTTGAAAGCGAGGTTGCCGTAAATGCCTGAGATTCCGAAGATCGTCTTGCCGCATGGCGGCTACAAGAAACTGATCGTCTATCGCAAGAGCGATGTCGTCTATGAGGGAACGGTGACGTTCTGCCGCCGCTTTCTGTCGGCGCATGGCGATTGTACGGTCGATCAGATGACGCAGGCCGCGCGCGAAAGCCGTCTTTTCGCGTGAAAGGCACATTCAGTTGTAAACACATGAAAATCCATTCGTTTGAGACCTTTGGTGCGGCGGATGGGCCGGGCGTCCGGTTCATCGCCTTTCTGAGCGGCTGCCCGTTTCGCTGCCGCTACTGCCACAACCCCGACACGTGGGCGAAGCCGCCCGCGTTCGAGGCGACGGCCGATGAGGTCCTCGCCCGCGCGCTCCGCTACAGGGCGTACTGGGGCGCGGAGGGCGGCCTCACGGCCTCCGGCGGCGAGCCGATGCTGCAGGCCGCCGAAGTTGCCGATCTCTTCGAGAAGGCGCACGCGGCGGGCGCGACGACGTGTCTCGACACGGCGGCGGGCTGCTTCCTGCGCGGCGACGCCGCGCAGGAGCGATTGCTGCGCGTGACGGACACGGTGCTCCTTGACCTCAAGCTCTTCGACGCGGACGCGCATCGCGCGCTCACGGGCGCGGACAACGCGCCCGTTCTCGACTGTGCGCGCTACCTCGCCGAACTCGGCACGTCCGTCTGGATCCGCCGCGTCCTCGTGCCCGGCCTCACGGACGGCGAAGACGACCTCCGGCGGACGAGCGCCTTCATCCGCACGCTCCCAAACGTCCGCCGCGTGGAGGTGCTGCCCTACCACGCGCTCGGCGTCCACAAGTGGCAGGCGCTCGGCCTCGCCTACACGTTGTGCGACGCCCGCCCTCCCACTTCGGAAGAACTCCAGCGTGCCCGTACGCTTCTGGGTTGCCAGACGGTTCATTGCGCTGGTTAGGGTTAAGAGGACGCGAGGCGGGAGGGACGCGCTTGTCGCGTCCGTTCGTACCTGTGCGCGTCAACGGAAGATCAGGATGGTTGCGGGATTGCGGCGGTTGTCCTCGCCGAGGACGATGAGCGTGCCGTTTCGCACCCAGCCCGTGCCGGAGACGTTGCGGACGGTGAGCGTGCCGCCGTTCAGGTCGAGGAAGGCGCCCGCCGTGAGGATGAGGTCGACCGTCGGGGCGACGCGCATCACTGCGGGGTTCAGCGTCACCGTACCCACCACGCGGAGCGTGAGATTCCCCGTGAGCGTGCCGGTGAAGTCCGCCAGTGCCCCCGTCCCGAGCGTGACGGCCGAGCGCCGGGCCGCGCCGTTCTGCACCGTGCCCGCCCCCGCCAGCGACGCGAAGGCCTGGTCGGATCCCGCGAGCTCGATCGTCGCGCCCGCCGCGACGGTGACGGCGGACGTGGCGGGAATCACGTTCACCAATACGGGGACCTCCGGCAGCGCCACGCCCCATTTCGCGGCAAGGTGGCGCTCGACCTCCCCGCGTTCGTCGGCGTTGAACGTGCGGTCGTAGCAGACAATCTCCGCGATGTCGCCCCACCAGGTCCGGTCGTAGCGCGAATCCCCCCAGTAGTTGCCGACCGCCGTCTTTTGGGTGATGGATTCGTTGAGCGTGAACGCGGCCACGCAGACCGTGTCGGCGGCGAAGGTGCGGCTGCGGACGCCGTTGATCCAGGCTTCGCCGAACCTGGCCCAGGAGTCCAGCGAGAACGTGCGGCCGCCGTTGAGGCGCAGGCCGCTGTCGGCATTGCTGACGCCGAAGAAGCCCGTGCAGTTCCACCCAACGGGATGGCTGCCGGCGGGAACGCGGAAGACGGCGAAGACGGTCTGGACGCCGACGGGGACGGACGAGGCCAGCCGGTCGCGCGAACCGTCGAAGAAGAGCGTGTCGCGTCCGTTGATCTCCCCCGGACGGAAACGCGGCAGCGCGGATTGGTCGCCCTCGGCATTGGCGTTCGACCAGGAGAGGCTGCGCCCGTCGGCGTCCCGCACGTCCGTCACGTAGGTCTCGCCGTCATGGTCTTCCGTCGTGACGGTCCCCGCGGCGGAGGCGTCGAAATGCGCGGTCGCGGCCGCGGCGAACGGCAGAGTCTCGGCAGTCGGCGGCAGGCCGAGCACGAGCGTGCCCGTGTTCACGCGGGTTTCGCCGCCGTAGGTGTTCGCGGCCGTCAGCCAGGCGACGCCGGGATCGTCCTTCACGAAGGAGACCGCCGCGCCGGCGAGCGCGCCCGACCCGTGGACAGTCCCCGAAAACGACCCCGCGCCCGCGAACGTGACCGGGGCCGTGCCGGCGAAGACGATCTCGCCCGTGCCCGACACGTCGTTCGGGAAGACGAGCGGCTGCGTGTTCGTGAAGCGCAGCTGGGCGCCCTGCGCAATCTCCACGGGGCCTGTCCCCAGGGCATCGGGGGTGTCGCATTCCACGACGCCTTCGATCCGGGTGCCGCCCGTGTAGGTGTTGCCCGCGCCGGGGCGCACGGTGCCGTTGCCGGTGACCGTCAGGCGCCCCACCCCGGAGAGGCCGCCCGTGAAGGTCAGCGTCGCGGTGCTGTTGCGCACCCGCACGAGCGTGTCGTCCGCAAGTGCCACGGCGCCGGAGACGGTCACGCTGCGGTCTGCGCACAGCGCGCCGTAGTCCCCCTCGCGGGGCGTGCCGGTTCTGGCAAAGTGGCAGGCCGTGTAGCAGCCGCGGCCCGCCAGCGTGAGCGCGTTCGGCAGCTCCGCCAGCGTCGACTCCGCCGGGATCCAGATGCCGCCGCCCATGCCGGCGCTTCCGTGGACGGTGACCGGACCGTCGGCGAGCGCCCCCTGCACCATCGGCTTCACGCAGAGCGATTCGATCACCGTCCCGCCCGTCCAGGTGTTCGCTCCGTGGAGTTCGAGGTCCATGCGGCACTTCTCCGAGATGCCGCCCGCGAACGTCATGCCGCCCGAGCCCGTCATCGCGCTCGTGATCCTGTTCGCGCGCCAGACGCCGTAGTTGGCGTTCTGGCCGCTGAGCACAAGGCCCTCGGCGGCGCCGAAGTCGAGCGTGCCGCCCTCGATCGACTGGTGGGGCGTGGAGCTGTTGCCGCGCGTGCCGTTGAGCAGAATCGGCGCGTAGCCCGCGTCGTTCCCGATCTTGAGCGTGCGGCCCGCGCCGACCACGAGGCCGCGCGCGCCGGAGTTCCCGTTGCGGTAGCGCAGATCGAGGCCGGCGATCTGTGCGTCGGCGGTCAGCGTGCGGGGCGTCGAGGCGATCTGCACAAGGCCGTTCGCGCCCGCCGTCGCCGGGTCGTCGGTACAGGCCGCGCGGACGAATCCCCGCGCGGCGTCGTAGGTGAGGAAGGCGAACGCCGGGAAGAGGCCCTCGGCTTCGGCGTAGGCGAAGACCGGCTGTGCGGGGAGGCCGCTCGTGGAAAGGGGCATCGGCCCCGTCGTCTGGATCGTCGCCGTCTCGCCGGGGAACGTCTTCGCCGACGGGGAGCCGAGCAGCAGCACGCCGCGGTTCCGGCGCACGAGCGGGCCGACGGTAAGGGAGGCGCCGGCGGCACCGCTTCCGTAGGCCCCCAGCGAGGCAAGGCCGTCGTAGGAGAGCGTGGCGTCCTCGGCGGCGGCGATCGTGTAGGCGGCGGCCGCGCTCACATAGAGGCCGGCGTCGTCCAGCTCCACGGACGCAGTTCCGAACGGCGCCGCCGTGGCGTGGCCGTCTTCGCGGATGGCGCCGCCCGTCACGCGCGTGGGGCCGGTGTAGGTGGCGTCGCCGCGCGTGAGGAGACAACCGCGCCCCGTCTTGACGATGCCGCCGTCTGGAGCGTCCCCGCAGGCGGGGTCGTGGACGAGCGGCATGTTGAAGGAGAGGGTGTTGAGCGTGGAGAGGTCGAGGGCCGTTTCGAGGCGGAGGCCGCCGGCGCCGATGTAGCCCGTCATCGCGGACGGGTGGAACCAGGTGGAGGTGCCCGTCCGCGTCGACTTCAGGAGGCCGCCGTTGAAGTAGACGCGCCCGTCGAAACCGTTTGGGAAGCGTTTTTCGTCATAGGGGAAGTAGATGTCCCCGCCGACGAGCAGCGTGCCGCCGTTCAGCCACAGATAGCCGTGGTAGCCGTGGGGTTCGCACGGATCCTCGCCCGTCGCGATATTGAGGCTGTCGACGTCCAGCACGGCGTCGTCGGCGATCTTGATCTGGAAGCTCTTGCCGTCGGACGAGAGGCGGTGGTACTGGTAGATCGTAAGGCCCAGGCGCAGCTTCATGTAGGCGGTTCCGCTGAGGTCGGCGCCGAGGCCGCGCCCGTAGTTGGCGAGCGTGTAGGATTCGACCACGCCGCCGCTCATGTGGTAGAAGATCTCGTTGGGCGTGGACTGCCACGCGACGTCGTGGTACCCGCTCAGCGGCTTCTCCGTCACGATGTGGCCGCCCGTCTGGTGGAAGGCACACTGGGCACCGCCGGACATTGCGCCGCCGCTGACGTGGAGGAAGCCGCCGTGTACCGTGAGGACCGCGCCCGTCGCCCCGTTCGGGTTGAAGGTGACGTTCGTGGAGATGCCGCCGTTGACGACGAACTGCGGGAACGGACGCGCGGCGGCGAGCGTGCCATTCGTGAGGGAGAGGTCGTCGAATGTGAGCGTGTTGCCGCCCGGCCCGTCCGAGGCGGAGAGGAAGTTGACGGTGCCGCTCCCCGCGACGCGCGGCAGGGCGAACGGCGCGACGTTGTTCGCGGCGAGCGTCCCGCCGTCGGCGAGCCGGATTTCGCGCGCGGCGACGACGGCGTCCGCAGCGGCGTCGCGCCCGTCCCCGAGCTGAAGCGTCGTGCCCGCCCCCGTGGCGACGAGCGCGCCCGTGTTCGCAAGGAGCGTGTTCGTTGTGTACAGCGTTTCCGAGGCATGGACGAACGTGCCGCCGCCGGAGGTCCGCCGCGCGCGGGCGGTGCCGGTCGCGCGGATGTCGGCCCGCACGGTGACGGGCCTCCCCTCGGCATCCTCCAGGCAGAGCGCCAGGGCGTCGGGATAGGTGATCTTCTTCGCGTCGAAGACCGTCCCCTCCGGATAGCCGGGCGCGAACTGGAGTGCCTGCGGGTAGTCCACCGCCTCGTCGGGGATGACGACGGCGTTCATGTCCGCGAGCGCCTCCGGGCCCACGATGAAGCGACCTTGTTCGACGGTGCAGGCCACCTTGGCCGTGGAGTTGCTGGACGCTTCGGGCATGTGGGGCTGGAGCAGGATCCGGCTGGCGCCGTAGATCCGCCCCGTGAAGAGGTAGGGGCCGTCCTGCAGCGAACAGGTGAGTTCGTTGACGTTCGAGACGACGCCGGCGCCGCTGAGGCCGCCGATGAGGTCCTGCTTGCCGTTGAGGTTTGCCAGGCCGCCCGCGGCCACGTCGAGGCGGCCCCAGTTCACCAGCCAGTTGAGTGTCTGGACGTCCAGCGTCGCCCCGGGACCGATGTGCAGGATGGCGGGCTTCCCCGGGTCGAAGGCGTCAGTGTGTGACGGGTAGTGGATGCGGAGCGTGCCGGCGGCGACGTCGACGCCGGCGAACTTCCAGCCGTTGTTCCGTCCGAAACCGTGACTCGTCGTGCCGTCGCCGAGGGTCAGCGTGCCTGCGCCGGCCTTGACGAAGTGCGGCAGGAGGTTCAAGGAGGAGGACTGGAACGTCGTCAGGACGACGCAGACGACATCCTCCGAGATGTCCACGCCGCAACTCCCGTCCGCGTCCTTGCCGAAGTAGAGGCCGTTGCCCGTGTGGGGGATGGTCAGTGTGCCTTCTCCTGTCGCGCGGAGACGGAGCAGGGTGGCGTTCTGCTGGGCCGCTGGCGTGATCGTCATGTCGCCCTCCACGGCGATGTGGACGGTGGAGTCCGCCGTTGGCACGCCGTTGTCCCAGTTCTGGACGTCGTGCCACGCGCCGCCCGCCGCCGGGCCGATCCACGTTGTTTCGTTGGCCCGGGCCGCCGTCATCGCCAGCAGTCCGGCCAACAGTCCGCCCGCAAGCCGCCCGGCCGTCCCCAGGCGCGCGCGCATCGTCTCTTTCTTCTTCATGCTTCACCTCGTTGCGTTGAGGGGTGAACGAAAAGTCACGAGACAGGGCGAAAAATACCCGTCGCCCCACGAGAAAAGAAATTCTGAAGAACCGCAACTTCGACATGATACCAAGACCCATACTCCCTTCGCAAGGGGAAATTCTCGAAAGGTGACTTGTCAGAGTAAATGCGACTAAATCTGTGCCTTGATGGCACATGGTCGC
>OIZT01000427.1_pt1 | contig 26689 bp, 19 predicted proteins | sample 1588611 | NCBI WGS metagenome assembly OIZT01 (sample SAMN03283278) | human gut metagenome | biome: human-associated habitat; material: feces | host: Homo sapiens | place: Peru | collected 2012
CATCTAATTTCTTAGTATATTCACCATACTTAATTTCATTAGTATTTTTATTTATTATTAATTCTCTTTCCAAAGTAGAATTATCATTTATATTTTTATAATCCAATGTTGCAGTAGTAACATCACCTTCAATATTAACCTTTATTCCTGTCAAAGAATAATCAGAATTATTTACATCATCCATTATTTCTTTAGTAATTAGATTTTTATCTGTAATTAATGTACTTTCCACATAATAATCGTTATTTTTATTTGTTAATGTCATCGTTATATCCATTAAAAAATATGCCATAATTAATGCTATTGCAGATGCTACTATTACTTCTACTAACATATAACCTTTATTATTTAGTTTCATGTTTCACCTACTTTATTCTATAAATAAATTATACAATAAATAAATAAAAAAATAAATAGTTAAATAACTATTTATACACTTTCATTTAATAATTCATCTAATCCTACAATTGAATAACCTTTACCATTTATGAAATCAATAATATATGATAATTCATTAACAGAATTAATATTAGTATCAAGTAATATTATACTACCATTAGATAATTTATTTTTAATATCATTATAATTTCCTATAATACTAGGTATAATAGTAAACATATTAGAATAAGAACAAGTATTTAAATTATCTTTATCTTTTATTTTTGTTAAACAATAATTCGCTTTATTATTACTAATTCTATTAATAATATTATTAGAAATAACTAAAGTATCATATATATATTTATTACTATATGAATATATATTATTACTATTATATTTTTTAATTTTAGATATATTATTAAATAAATAATTATATTCAATAAATAAATTAGCTTTAGTATTTTTATTATCTAAAATATTTATAATTTTATCTAAATTATTATCATTATTAATTATAAATAATATACTTACTTCCTTCTTATTAACATTACCATTAATTATATATTTATCTATATTATCTTTTAATCTATATTCAGGATATAATACATTAAAAACAAGTAATTTATCATTAAAAACATTTCCTGTTCTCATTTTCTTATAACTTTTATCTATATTAACTTCTCTACCATTAGATCCCGGTATTATAGTATCATCAGTTACAATTGCTTCATTATTAGATAATTTATAATTATTAGATAAATTAATTATTTCATTTTTTAGTGGATCATTATCTGCAATTACTTCCATTACTCTATCTGTATAAAAAAAACTAAAACACATTAATATTATTATACCAAATATTTTAAATAATTTTTTCATGTTTCACCTAATTAATTTTATGTATAAAATATGAAATTATAAATAAAAAAATTATTTTTAATTATTTAATGTAATTTATTTAATTTTTATGGTATACTTATATTGGTGATAATATGAAAGAAAAAATAATTAATATTCTAAAATGTATCTTTTTATTTATACTATTTTTTACAATTAGTGCTATACCTATATTAATATTTAGAATAGATATAAATAAATTTAGTGATTTAGATACAGTAATTTATTCATTAGCATGTAGCCTACTATTTTTAGTAATAATTATGTTATGTTATAGAAAAACATTAATTAAAGATTTTAAACCATACTTTAAGAATTTTGGCAAAAATTTTGAAGAATCATTTAAATATTATTTAGTAGGAGTAGGAATAATGATATTTAGTAATTTAATAATTACTTTATTATTCCAGGGAGATTTATCTACTAATGAAAATACAGTTAGATCATATATTAATGCTTCACCACTTCTTATGGCAATAGATATATCTTTTTATGCTCCACTTGCTGAAGAATTATTATTTAGAAAAAGTATTAGAGATGTTGTAAAAAATAAATGGTTATATATCTTTATAAGTGGATTTGTTTTTGGAGGTATGCATGTTATAGGAACTGAAGGCTTACTTGGTTTATTATATTTAATACCATATTGTAGTTTAGGTTTTACATTTGCATATATTTATGCTAAAACAGATAATATATATTCTTCAATTATACTTCATTTTATGCATAATACTATATCATTAATTTTACTTCTTGTTGGAGCATCTTTACAATGAAAAAAGTATTAAAAGTATTTATAATTATTATAACTCTAATTGTATTATTACTTCTTTATAGTAGATTTATAGGAACAATTGGATTAACTACTAAAGAATATACTATTAAAGATAATAATATAAGTAATGATTTTGATGGAATAAAAATAGTACATTTTTCCGATATGCATTACAAAAGAATAATAACTAAAGATAGAATAGATAAAATAATTAATGAAATTAATTTAATTAATCCTGATATTGTTATATTTACCGGAGACTTAATAGATCAAGATAGTGATATAACCGAAGAAGATATATCTTATTTAAAAGAAACTTTATCTAAAATAAATACTAAATATGGTAAATATAGTGTAATTGGTAATCATGATTACTCAATAGATATTGAAATATTAAGAAGTATTTATAAAGAAAGTAATTTTAATTTATTAGAAAATAGTTATGATATAATATATGGAAAAAATAATAATAAATTATATATTGGAGGAATAAGTACAGGGGCATTTAGTGATACAGTACTTACTAAAATGAATTATAATGAAGAATGTTATAAAATAATTATACTTCACGAACCAGATTATACCGATGAAATAATTAGTTTAAACCCCAATCTTATTCTAGGAGGACATTCTCATAATGGTCAAGTAAATATTCCTTATTTAAAAAAATACTTTGTACCAACCGGTTCAAAAAAATATTATAATGAACATTATTTAGTGAATAATACAAATCTATATATATCAAGTGGAATTGGAGTAAGTAGATATAACTTCAGATTATTTAATCATCCATCAATTAATTTCTATAGATTAAACAAAGATTAGACTACATTCGTAGTCTTTTAATTTACACTAGAAAATAAACAATTGATATGATATAATTATTTATATGAAAGGAATGATAAAATGATTTTATTTAGAAAAGCTATACTTTTAATACATGGTTTTGCCGGAGGTAATTATGATTATAATTCATTAGGTAATGATTTACAATTATATAGAGATTTTGATGTATATACCTTTACTCTACCCGGTCATGATAAAACAATAATAAATCATGTAAAAAGTGATGATTGGATTAATGCTGCAGAAAAACAAGTAGAAATATTAATTAAACGAGGATATAAAACAATTTATGTAGTAGGACATAGTATGGGTGGAGTAATTGCTTCCCATGTTGCAAATAAATATCCTCAAGTTAAAAAATTAGTTTTAGCATCCCCTGCTTTTAGATATTTTACATTTAAAGATGATAAATTAGATGTAATAAAAAGTTTAGAACAAACACCATCTTTATTTAAAGACTATAAACCAGAAGATGTAATATCAAGAATACTTAAAATACCATTTGCTACCACTATGGAATTTATGAAATTAGTCAAAGAACATGCAAATGATATAAAAGGAGTATCTTGCCCTACTTTAGTCTTATGGGGGAATAAAGATAAAATAGTACCAAGAGATAGTGCAATGTATGTATATAAAAATGTTAAATCTACTAGTGTTACCTTATATGAAATAAATGATGTTACACATGATACTTTTAGAAATCCTAGATATGATGAAGTATATAATATAATATATATATTTCTAAGAGAACATAACCTACCAAAGAAAGAAATAAAAAAGATATAATGTTTAAATATAGTTTAGATAACAAAAGATATCATACTTTAAATTACTATTTAAAAAATAGATTTCACGAAAAAGTATATAAAGTAAGTTTAAACGCAGGGTTTACTTGTCCCAATATTGATGGTACCAAAGGTTATGGCGGATGCATATATTGTTCTAAAACAGGTTCTGGAGAATTTGGTGGAAATATTAATGATGACTTAATTACTCAATTTAATAAAGTAAAAGAAGTCATGGATAAAAAATGGCATGGTAAATATATCGCTTATTTTCAAGCAAGAAGTAATACCTATGCTCCAGTTAATATTTTAAAAGAAAGATATGAAACAGTATTAAAATTAGATAATGTAATTGGATTATTTATTGCAACAAGATGTGATTGTATAACTGATGAATGTTTAGATTATTTAACTCTTCTTAATAAAAGAACATATCTTACTATCGAATTAGGACTTCAAACAATACATGAAAATACTTCAAAATTAATTAATCGAGGACACACTTTAAAAGAATTTACAGACACAGTAAAAAGATTAAGAGAAAGAAATATTGATGTTGTAGTACATATTATAAATGGTCTACCTTACGAAACAAAAGAAATGATGTTAGAAACAGTTAAATTTGTAAATACTCTAGATATTCAAGGAATAAAAATACATATGTTAAATATAATTAAAGATACTCCACTTGAAACCTTATACAATAAAGAACATTTTCATGTATTAACTAAAGAAGAATACATAGATATTGTAATAAGTGAATTAGAATTATTAGATAGTAAAATAGTAATTCATAGAATTACTGCAGATCCTGACCCTAAAACATTAATCGAACCAACTTGGTTACTTAAAAAGACAGTATTATTAAATGATATAGATAAAGAAATGAAAAGAAGAAATACTTACCAAGGTATTAAAACAGAAAAAGAGTAAACGCTTACTCTTTTTTCTCTCATTAATCATAATGATACTATATTATATTATTTTTATTTAATAATATTACTTTTTCAATTTGATAATGCAAATATTAATGTATTTTTTAAATTACTATGTATAATTTTATCATTTATACTATAGTATTTTAAATCAAACGCCCTATTAATCTTATCTTTAATTTTTTAGTTCAAATAATTTTAATAAAAACTTATGTCTTATTATTATTGTTATTATTATCTTTTAATACTACAACAGTAAGAAATATAACAATTATAATTAATATAAATTCTTGTATAAGTTCCCCATATGGATAAACATATATTCTCAATATAAATCCCCTCTTTCTAGATATACTTAAATATATCTAAGATAATTCTAATATATATTAATTATAGATACAATATGATTTAAAGTGTTTTTTAACTTAACTGCAAATATCTTGCTCATTTTTTGTGCAAACTATTTATAATTATTTAAAATTTATTAACTAGTACTTTTGACAATACTTTAAAAATATGTTATTATTAGTATGTAAGCAAGAAGTCTTGCATATAATAAAAAAGGGAGTACTTAAATCGTGAAAGTTTTGAGTACTTACCTATATAGTTATAAGTTTGTACTTAATCTATCAAAAGTAGATTGAGTACTATTTTTTTAATATAATTACAATAATAGTAATTATTAATAAAATGATAATAAATATTAGAAATGAAATTAATAAATCTTTTTTCTTCATATTATCAGCCTCCTTCCATAAGAAGTTGGCAAGTACTCAAATTATTATAAGTATCCCTTAAATTGATTATATAATTTAATTAGAAAAAAATAAATATAGTTACAATAATTATTTTAATAAATTACAAGTTCTATGTGCATTTTTTAAGCAAAATAAAAAGAACAACAATTGTTCTTATAAATTACTATACTTATGTTTATTCTTTTTACTTTTTACTATTGAACTAATACCCATTACTAAAATAGTAAGACCAAATACTCCAAGTGCAATAAAGAAATAATTTTTATATTTTGAATCATTATTATTTTGTGTAATTGTATATGCAAAGAAACTACCCATTTCATCACTATATCTAATTGCAGTATTTTCTTTATTATCTATTAAATAATATCCTTCATTACCAGTATTAGTATTCATTGCATAAACTAAATAATAATTACTTAATTTCTTATCATCTAAAGCATATGTTTCATTTTTCTTTGACTTATCAACTTGATATGCTTTTATTTTATCTTCACCTATAGTAAATTCTGAAGATATAAAACTATTCTTTTTATCTTTATCTAGTGCTTTATCAATTATAAATAACTTAGTACCAGAAAAATCATATTCTTTATATAATGTATACTTATTATCTTTATATACATAATAATTATATTTATCATCTTCATCTTTAAGTATTACTAAATCATATTTTGTCTTTTCATTATGATATGCAAGTACCTCTTCATCATCAATTTTTATAGTAGTTTTTTCATAACCTTCAATTTTATCAATTAATCCTTCTTTTCTAACAATTGAATATTTTTTATTATCAATATCTACTTCAATATTTTTATATTCTTTTAAAGTTGCATTAATTACATAAGTTTTAACATTACCATTTTGCGCAGTAACTTTTATTTCTATCTTATTACTACCAGGATTTAAAGTTATTTCTCCTGTTCCTGTTACTTTAGCAGTAGAGTCTGCAGTTTGAGCATTAACATTAATTTTTTCATCTTCTGGTTTTATTTCTACATTATATTCTAATGTATCTTTAGAAAAAGTTTTATCTAATTCATAACCATCAATAGTTAAACTAGTTAAATAATTATTACTTGATTTTGGTTTAGATGGTGTTGTAGTACTCGCTGGAGCATTAACAGTAATAGTCTTAGCATTTGTACTTACATTTATCCAACCATTTGTACCTGAATCAGTCATTCTTGCACTAGATATACTACAAGTTACTTTTCCGGTTGTAGTAGGTTTAATACTTAAACTAAACGATTTTGATTTATTGCCATCAGACATATCATCATTTCCTAAATCTTTACTAGCACTAACTCCTGCACCTGAACAAGATAACTTACCTTCGGTAAAGAATATACTGTTATCTGATCTAAATATTGCATTTACTGTAACACTTGCCCCTTTAGTTATAGTACTAGATGTAACAGACATTTCTATTGAAGCGGCATTTGCTTTAATTAAACATAATCCAAAACAAACTAAACTATAAACTATATATTTAACTCTCTTCATTATCTTTCTTCCTTTCTATTATTGAGTAATTTTTGAATAACCATATAAATCTCTTAATATAGCTAAAGCATCTAATTTATCAATATTTCCATCTTTATTTATATCAGCAAATTTACTCTCATTATCATTTAATTTAGTATAACCATAATATTTTCTTAATATAGTTGAAGCATCCAATTTATCAATTACTCCGTCCCCATTAACATCTCCATATATTACAATTGTATAACTTTTTTCTTCTTTGCTTGTTTTAACTGTAATTTTATCTCCTGATGCAATAACACCACTATTTTTTACTTTACTATCTTTATTATATGAAGTTACTGTAACATTTTTATCTATACTTTTTAAATCACTAACTATTTTTTCTATTTTAGTACCTACTGCAAATCCATAAAAATATTTTTCATCATACTTAACCTTCGCTTTAGTCAATACTTCTTTTATAGTAATAACTATAGGTGTAGGCGAAGGGCTAGGACTCGGACTTGGTGTTGGAGTTGGTGTAGGTTCTGGATCAACTGGTTTATCAGGATCAGGCTCAGCAGGTGTAACATTTCTTTTTACATTAATTACATAATCTCTAACTGCCCCATTTTCCGCAGTAACACTTACTACAACACTTTGTTTTACACCACTTAAAGATACACTACCTGTACCACTTATAATAGATTTACTATTAACCGCAGTAGCACTTATTTTTAAAGAAGTTACACTTTCATCATAAGTAATATCAAATGTTGTATCATGTGTAGCACTTTCAAATATATATTTATCATTTACTTTTAATGATTTCAAATAATTATTAGGGTTACCTTTATTATCTAATTTAGTACTAGTAGGTATACTTTGAAATACAGGAATACTAAATACAAACTCATTATCTAATAACGCAGATTTATTATAACCATTAAATGTTTTAATTGATTCAGTACTTGGTGCTTGAATATTTTGTTGATATTGATGATTACCAAACATTGGTCCAAATAAATCCCACTTTTGTAAATACAATGTATCTTGTCCTTCATCAATATAATTATCACTCAAAAATGAACTTCCACCAACAATTGCTTTATATGGACTATCCCATCCCATTTCTTTAGCGTATTTTAATCCATTAGTAATTATTTGATCCTGTTCACCAGTTGCTTTAATATTATAAAAATTATAATATCCTTCATATCCTTTTACTGTACCACTAACTATTGTACTACCTTGCGCACCAACTTCTTGTACTACTCGAGCTACAAGTACATAAGGACTAACATTATTTTTTATACCAGCATCAATAAATGCATCAGCATAAGTTTTAGTTTTTTCATTATCTGCATAACCATTTTCCATAAAGGTATTTTTAAGCATATTTTTAACGCCATCTTTTGTATGATATTTAGAATTATAACCTAACTTCTCAAACATAAATATTTGCTTTTCATTTAAGAAATTTCTTGGATCCAAATAGTATGCAACAGTATTATAACTAGGCGCAAACCAATTAGCACCTCCCCCAGAAAAATCATTTCTAAATATATCAGTTAAATAATTATATGACCAACTTTCAGTAGATTTATATCCATCATAACTACGATTACTATCCCAAAGTAAACTTCTACCTTCTCTTTCATACTCAATAGTAACCATATTACTAAAACCTATTTTAGCTTCAAAAACTTCAAACTTCCAATTAGGATGTTTCTCATGTAAACTAACTAAACTATCTAAATAACTTTCAGGAAATCCCTTGTTTTTCAAATATACTCTATAATCTTTTATTTCTTCTTCAGTCAATTCTTCTTTAACAGTAATATAATCACCGCAAGCATAATATTCTTTATTATTACTTTTTACCTTAAACCATTTATCACATACACCACTTGTAGTACCAGCTTTTTCATCTAAAACTTCTAAAGTATTACCACAAGATAAAAAACTAACTTGTTTACCATTAATACCATCTCTTAAATTAAGGCCATCCGGAGCAACATCACATGATATATATCCTTCTTTAGCAAATACATTATTATTAAAAATAATTAAGCCAATAAAACAAAACATTATATATCTAAAGTATTTCATATCTACACCACATCCATTATATTAATTATAACAAATTTCTACATTTTTTTAAATACATAATTATTAAATATTTTATTTTTTAGCAATTATGTAAACAAAAAAAAGAAAAAACTACCTAGTAGTTAATTCTCTTCATATTCACAATTAGAACATTTAATTTTATCTTTATGCTCTACTAATAGACTTTTACATTCAGGGCATAATTTACCTGTTGGCTTATCCCAAGTAGCAACTTTACATTTAGGATAATTAGAGCATCCATAAAATATTTTTCCTCGTTTAGTTTTTCTTTCTACTATTTTACCAGAACATTTAGGACAATCCATTATCTCTACAACTTCTTTTTTCTCATTGTTTTGTTTTATATATTTACATTCTGGATAATTAGAACAAGCCACAAACTTACCATATTTACTTTGTTTAATAACAAGTGGACTATTACAATTAGGACATAATTCACCAGTTTCAATTGGAGCTTTCTTTTCCATAGTTTTAAATGCACTTTCTACTTTTGGTTCAAAATCATTATAAAATCTACTTAAAAGAGTTGTATTTTCCAACTTACCGTCTGCTATTTTATCTAAGTCATCTTCCATTTCTTTGGTATATTTAACATTAATAATACTAGAAAAACATTCTTGTAATTTATCAGTAATTTCTATACCAATTTCCGTTGGAACAAACTTTTTATCTACAATATTAACATAACCTCTTTCAGATAATATTCCTACTGTAGTAGCATATGTTGAAGGTCTACCTATGCCTAATTCTTCCATTTCTTTAATTAATTTACTCTCAGTATATCTTGCAGGTGGTTTAGTAGTATGCATTGTATATTCAATATTATTTGCTATTACTACCCTACTATTATTTTTATTTAGGTCTGGTAATATTTTATCATTATTTTCTTCATAATCACTATATACTTTTAAATAACCATCAAATATAAGTATTTGTCCTGTTGCTTTAAATTGATAATTATTATTATCTAATATTATAGTAGTAGCCATAACTTTAGCATCTTTCATTAAAGAAGATAATGCTCTATAATAAATTAATCTATATAATTTATATTCGTCATTAGTTAGATATTCTTTAATACTTTCAGGAGTTCTTGCTATGGAAGTAGGTCTTATTGCTTCATGAGCATCTTGAACATTTTCAGTTTTTTTGCTTTGTTTAACATATCCAACATATTCACTACCATAATTATCTTTTATATATCCATAAGTTGACTTAATAAATTCATCACTTAATCTAACTGAGTCTGTTCTCATATAAGTAATTAATCCGACTGGACCATTGCTTAAGTTAATTCCTTCGTATAATTTTTGAGCAAGCATCATAGTTTTCTTCGAAGTAAAGTTAAGTTTATTTGATGATTCTTGTTGTAATGTTGAAGTAATGAAAGGATATTTAGCCTTTTTAGCTTTTTCTTTCTTATCTATACTAACTATATCAAAACTATTAGATAGTTTATTTAATATTTCTTTGGCTTCATTTTCAGTTTTAATTTCTATCTCTTTATTATTATAAGTATCTAATTTAGCATCAAAGTCTTTAAAATGTGCTTCAATTTCATAATAATCTTCCGGTATAAAAGCTTCAATTTCTCTTTCTTTATCTACAACTAATTTCAAAGCAACACTTTGTACTCTACCCGCAGATTTTCCATCTGTTTTAGATTGCATTAATTTACTTAATCTAAATCCTATTATTCTATCTAATATTCTTCTTGTTTCCTGTGATTTAACTAAATCATAATCTATATCTCTAGCATTATTAAAACTATTTAATATAACATCTTTAGTTATTTCATTAAATACTATTCTTTTATAATTATCTTTTAATCCTAAGGTATCGTATAAGTGCCAAGATATTGCTTCCCCTTCTCTATCGGGGTCGGTTGCAAGATATACAAACGAAGAATCTTTTACATCTTTTTTTAAGGCTGTTACTAACTTATTTTTACCTTTAATTATACCATAACTAGGTTCAAAGTTATTTTCTACATCTACACCAAGTCCAAACTTACCAGTAGTTTTTAAATCTCTTATATGTCCTAAGGAACTAACTACTTTATAGTCACTTCCTAAATATTTTTCAATGGTATGACTTTTACTTGGAGATTCTACAATTACTAATTTCTTTTTCACGATTATATCTCCCTCCATTACAAATATATACTAATTTTTTTAATATTTGTCAAGCATTTTTTTAAAATATGTTAAAATATGTTAAAAATAAAAAAAGACCCCAAAGGATCGACTCTATGAAGATAAAACCCGCGCGTTATTCACACAGGTGGTAGAACACCATATACTAATCAGGATTCTTAAAAAATTATTCAAGCATTCAACACATAGTATATTTTAGTTCCCCTAAATATATCTTTAGTCGGTTTTATACTAAAGATATCGAGTCCCTCAGGTATTTTAATTATATCATAGATAATTTTATTTTTCAATAATATTAACTATAAAGTAACTTACTTTACATTATTATTTTCATTATATTTTGCTATAACCCTTGTAGTATTAGGATTTACATTAAACATAGAATTAAATATATTTATATCAGCATTAGGATTATTTTCTAATAAATAATATATTAATTGTTTTACTTCTTTTCTTTTACCACTATTTTTTTTAGTAACACTACAAGCACAATCTAAAAATGTTAACTCAGAAAATTTAACCCAAGAAATAATATCTTTTTCTTTAACATAATATAATGGTCTAATTAATTCCATATTAGAATAATTATCCGAAGGTAATATAGGTAACATTCCAGAAAAGTTACCATTATAAAGTAAATTCAACATAATAGTTTCTATTACATCATTAAAGTGATGTCCTAAAGCTATTTTATTACATCCTAATTCTTTTGCTTTACTATATAAAGCACCTCTTCTCATTCTTGCACATAAATAACATGGACTTTTACCTAAAGAATTATCTGATACTTCAAAAATATTTGTTTCAAACATTTGAATAGGTATATTAAGTATATTAGCATTTTCTTTTATTTTATTTACATTTTCTAAATTATATCCTGGATTCATAACAAGAAAAGTTAATTCAAAATTATATTTACTATGTCTTTTTAATTCCTGCATACATTTAGCTAGTAAAAAGGAATCTTTACCTCCACTTATACAAACTGCTATATGATCTCCTTCTTTAATCAAATCAAAGTCTTTGACTGCTCTAACAAATCTAGAATATATTTCTTTACGATATTTTTTAATTATACTTTTTTCTATTTCCTTTAATTCTTTCATATTATTACTTCCTTAATATATATTTTTTAGGATCAGTAACAGTATCTTTAGAGATAGTAAGTTCATTATAATTTTCTTCTTCATCACTCAAATTAAACATAATATCACTAAACATTTCATTTACAATACTACTTATTGCTCTAGCACCAATCTTTTTATCTTTAGCAATTTTAGCAATAGTTTCAATTATTTCATCATGATTATCTTCAATATATTTTATATTAGATCTTTTTATTAAATTAACCTTATCATTATAAGCACTCTTCTTAGAATCTGTTACTATTTTCTTTAAAGTGTCTATATCTAAATCATTTAATCTAATTATTTTGCCCATTCTTCCTACTAATTCTGCTTTTAATCCTAACTTATCTACTAAATCATCAGCATTAATTTTACCAGTATTAACAACTTTATCTTTAATATCACTATTAAATCCCATTTGTTTATCTACTTTTTTAGTTAAAATATCAGTACATGCCCCTACACCAATAAAAGTAATATGTTCAGTATTTATAACTTTTCTATCTCCATGATTATACTCTACACCAAAAGTACCATCTTCGACTATTTTTAAAAGTTCATTTTGTACTCCTTCAGTTGATATATTACCATTACTACCATGAGTAGCTATCTTATCAAATTCATCTAATACTACAATAGCACGTTCTGCCTTACTTACATCTCCATTAGTTAAAGTAAGCAAATCTTTAAGTATTTCATCAGTACCTCTTCCAACATAACCCGCTTGACTCATACCAGTAACACTAGTTAACAAAAGAGGAATATTAAGTAATTTAGATACTTGTCTTATTATTTCTGTTTTACCACTTCCAGAAGGTCCTAATATAATCATATTATTCGTAGTATCACCATAAAAATTTTCCCATATTGTAGTTACAATTTGTTTAATTGGTTCATCTTGCCCTATTACAGTTTTTCTTATTTCTTTATATAATTTATGAGGACTAATCTTATTTTCTTTTATTTCTTCACTAGATTGTACATTTTCATTAGATTCTTCTATGTCATCATCAAATCTATTTAAATCATCATTCATTTTATCTTCAAATTCTTTTATATCTTCAATATTGCCAAATAAAAACATACATCTATCCAAACTATCTTGGTCAAGAACAAGCATTACCCTATCATCTTCACTATCCTTAAGTCTTCTGATTAATACAGTTTGATCCTCGATAACACCAACCATATATTCATATTTTCTTAAATCTTCTAAAAACTCTTCTTCTATTTCATTTAAACTCTTATCAGGATTATTTTTAAATATATCAAGCAAACTTGCTCTAAAAGCATAACTCTTACCATTCTGAAAATCTATAAAATGATCGTAAGAATATAAGTTTTCGTCTACAAATTTCTCATTATTTTCATCATAAAATCCTTCGACTATATCTATTGGATAGTATGTTCTAACTCCTTCATTATCTACTACAGGTTCTAATATTACTGCTAATTCATTTACATCTATATCAACCATAAATACCTCCTACATATAAATTATTATATAATTATTTTTTATTTTTGTAAATTACTTTTATATCTATCTAAGAATTCTTTTTTATATTCTAAGAATCTATCTTCTTTAATACTTTCTCTAATATTTTCACATATCTTAATTAAAAATCTTAAATTATGAATAGAAAGTAATCTTTGCCCTAATGTTTCTTGTGCTACAATTAAATGTCTTATATATGCTTTTGTATAATTTTTACAACAATAACAATCACAATTGCTATCTACCGGAGTAAAATCTTCTTTATATTTAGCATTCTTAATATTTATTTTACCATCCAAAGTAAAGGCATGAGCATGTCTTGCAAGTCTAGTAGGAAGTACGCAATCAAACATATCAATTCCACGTTCTACACCTTCAAAAATATCTGTTGGTTCTCCTACTCCCATTAAATATCTTGGTTTATCAGTAGGTAAATATTTTATTCCATAATCAATCATTTTATACATTGTTTCTTTATCTTCACCTACCGAAGTTCCACCAATTGAATAACCATCAAAGTCTAATTTTACAGTTTCTTTAGCACTATATTCTCTTAAATCTTCAAATTCTCCACCTTGAACTATACCAAACAAACTTTGCATTTCATTTTTATGATTATCCTTACATCTTTTAGCCCATCTTATAGTTCTTTCAACACTGTTTTTCATATATTCATAAGTAACTGGATAAGGTGGACATTCATCAAAACTCATAGCTATATCACTATCTAATTTATTTTGAATTTCAATTGATTTTTCTGGAGTTAAAAATATTCTTTTACCATCAATATGACTATTAAAATATACTCCATCTTCACTTATATCTTTCTTTTTAGCCAAAGAAAATACTTGGAATCCTCCACAATCTGTTAAAATCGGACCATTCCAATTCATAAATTTATGAAGTCCTCCCGCTTTTGCCACAATATCTTCGCCTGGTCTAAGCCATAAATGATAAGTGTTAGATAATATTACACCAGAATTAATATCATGTAATTCTTCAACTGATAAAGTTTTAACTGTTGCTTGAGTACCTACTGGCATAAACATCGGAGTTTCATAAGTTCCATAGTTTGTTTCTAATGTACCATATCTTGCATTAGTATTTTTATCCTTATGTATTAAATTATATTTTACTTTCATACTACTTCCTCATTTCTTATTTATTATATCAAATGTATAGTTATCTATCAATAGAATTTTTAAAAAATACATAAAAAACGCAAGTATTTCAGCACATAAAAAGGACTAAGAAATATATTAGTCCTTTATCTATATAAACGAGGGAAATATTCCTACGTCCCACGACACTATATATTATGTAAAATATAAATAAATGTGCATATATATACATAATTTATGTTGGGTATATAGTTATTTTATATTTATTTTTAATATTTATACATTAGTTATATAAATATTATTAAAGTATCACTTAACTAACTTCTAATTTATTATATTTATTTTAATTAAATTAATTCATATTCTCTAGCTGTTATCCTATCATCTAAACAATATTTAATCACATACTCATTATTCTTCTCACAAATATAAATATAATATATAATTTCATCAACATTTTTAATTGTTATTAGTTCTATATAATGACTCCAGCTCAATTTTGAACCCAGTGGGTTCAATTTTTCATCACTAAATACTTCATAAAATTTTCTCATTCCATAAAGTGTTCTTTCATTATACTTTTTACCACCTTCAATCATTAATCTTTCTGAATAATGTTTAATTATATTTTGGCCATATTCTTTTCCTGCTTTACTTAAAAGTTTTCCTGTTTCATAATATACACTAACTTTATTTCTATCTTTTGAATACTCTTTAACTCTATCATATATTTCACTTTTTATTAATTTTTCTTTTATTTCATTATAATAATTCACTTCTTACTCTTCACTATGAATTATAAGTCTTAATTATTAATTTACTATTATTAATCTTAAACATAATACTTCCATTCTGATCAGTTCTATATATTTTTGAATTCTCTAAATTATTTAATACTTCGCTATTTGGATGACCATAAGAATTATTTTTTCCTACACTTATAACTGAGTATTTAGGTTTAATTTCATCAATAAACTTTTTACTACTACTTGTTTTAGATCCATGATGACCAACCTTTAAGAAATCTATATTATTTAGATTATATTTATTTAATATATCTTTTTCTCTATTAAATGAAGCATCTCCCATAAATAAAAATTTATAATTATTATAATCAAAATATATTACACTAGAATTATCATTTTCATTATCATAAATTTTAGTATTCAAAAATATAAATTTCATATTATTAATATTTAACTCTTCAATACAACTATAATAATTAATATTTTTATTTTTTATATTATCAATTAATTTACTTTCTAATTCATTAAAACTACCACAATTAAATATAATATTATCTACTTTAATATTATTAATTAACTCTAAAGAATAACCCATATGATCATTATCACCATGAGTTAATATTAAATAATTTATTTTATCTTTTCCTAAACTCTTTAAATAAGGAACTATTTTATTATTATTAAATCCAGTATCAATTAATATAGTATTAGTTTTATAAGTAATAACACTAGAATCCCCTTGCCCTACATCTAAATAAGTAATATTTAAAGTATTATCAAGTAAATAATAATATTTATGTATTAAAATAAAAGTAATTATTAAATAAATATATTTTTTATTATACATATATAATATTAATAAAATATAATATATAACTATAAATATAATACTAGGTTTACTAAAATAAATATTAATATCTATTTTATTTATAAATATACTAATACTTTCTAATATATTAATAAAATAATATAAAACATTATCTAACTTAACTATAAATACACTAATAATAGAAAGTGGTAATATTATAAAACTAATATATAATGAATAAATAATAGTTAATAATATACTTAATATATTAATACTATAATTAGTATAAATAATAATAGGAAATATAACTAAAAAACATAAAAAACTACAATATAATTTATTCTTGTTTTTATTTAATATAGTAATAAAAAATATTATTAAATATGCTAAAATAAACGAAATATCTAATACATAATAAGGATTAATAATACTAACAATTATTAATATTATTAATAATAAATCTATTCTTTTAATCTTTAAATTAAATAATTTATTAATTCTAAAAACAATAAACATAATTAAATATCTTAATATAGAAATAGATTTATCTATAATCAAATAATATATTATTAATATAATTAAAACTATTATAAATTTAAAATAATTATTATAACTAACCTTATTTAATATTTTATATAATAATTTAATATATATAGATAAATATATACTAGATAAAGAAAACAAATATAAAATACCATTATCCATATAAATAGATTTCATTTCTTTATTTAAATAACTCTTATTATTTAAAATAAAACTATTAACATAATTACTACTTTTACTTAATTTATTAATTCTATTAAATAACTTATTTTTAATATCATATATAATATTATCATTATATTTAATTATCTCAATATTATCAGCATTAACTATATAAAATATATTCTTTTTATTTAAATATTTTTTATAATTAAAAGAATTAGGAATAGTATTATTCAAAGGATATTCAAGCCTACCATATACCTTAATATAATCCCCATAATTAATTATATTATCCTTAGATTTATAATTAATTAGTAATTTTTCCCTACCATCAATAGTAATAGTATATATATCATCAATATATTTATAACTAATAACCTTACCATAAAATACATCATCAGATATATTATACATGCTTTCTCTATTATCTAATTTATAATAAATAAATAAGTATATTAAACATATAATAAATAATATCTTGAATAAATATCTAGATCGTAATATATTCTTTAATTTTATTAAATAAAGATTCACTTATACCACTTACATTCATAATATCTTCAAGTTTATTAAATTTATTACTATTCCTATATTCAATAATATTCTTAGCTTTAGATTCCCCAATACCAGGTAAACTTAATAATTCATCCATTGAACAAGTATTAATATTTATTAATTTATTATCTATACTTATATCACTATCAATATAACTAACATTATCTTCCTTATTTTTTATAACAATAACCATTTCATCAGTAACAATTTTAGATAAATTAATATTCGAAGTATCAGCATTTTCAGTAAGACCACCTGCTAAATTAATAATATCAATTACCCTTAAATTATTATTAACTTTATAAACATTTGGATTATTAACCTCTCCCTTAATATCAACATAAATATATTCTTCAATTATCTCTTCATTCTCTTTAACAATATTACTTTCTACAATATAATTATTATTAACTAATTTATTCTTTCTAATAATAATTATAATACTTAAAATAATTATAATAACAAAAGTAATAATATAAATATTTCTTCTAATTATTTTCATCATACCTTCCTTTCTTATCTCCCTCAATATAATTATTATAAAAATATTTATAAATTACTTCTTTTTTTAAGATAAAATAAAAAGTTATAGAATTTTTCTATAACCTTTACAATATTTCTTATTTAATATTCTATGATGAAATTGAAACCAAAGATGAACGAAATGAATAATAACTATGTGCACCGCTGCCGGTATGATAGTAGAAATAAAACAAACCAGCATTAGAACTATTGTTATAACTACCACCGCGGAAAAACCAAGTAGTACTAGAATATGGAAAAGATGCATAATTTGAATACCAACCTCCATCAGAAGTTGCAGATAATAAAGTTTCAGCAGTCGCATCTCCTAATCGAGCTCTATTGTATGATTGTTGTCCACTAGATACTGTATCTTTTGCATATGTTGTTAAATATTTAGAAGTGTCATTTGTAAACCAATTACTCGCAAAACCAGTATTTGATGGAGAAAATGTATAACCAGTTGTCACTTTTGACATACTACCCATTACATACTCCCATGCTCCTCCTGACATATCATATACCCCAGTAATATTTCCTGTTGTACTTGCCAATTTACCATATACACCATCATATTGATTTGCTGCAGTAACGCAAGATGTTGATGATTTACCTGCAGAAATACTATCTCCTCCTATTCCTGTTACATATGATTGGCAATTATTTATTGTTACTCTCGTACAACTACCATTTGGACATCTTCCATATTTAGAATGAGTTAAATATGTTATCGCACCCCATTCCATATTAGTTAGCATATGTGAATCAGCATTTGTTCTTGATGTTGATAATCCATATATATTACCATTTATTTGCATATTTTGAATTACTGTATTAATATCACTTATTTTTATATTTCTCCAACTATTAACATTTGGTAACGATCTTACCATCAAATCAGTTGTATCTCCTCCACCATCTGTTGCAGTAGGATCACTACTCGATATTTCAAATTTACTTACCCAAATACCCCTAAGTTCATCACTTCCAAAAGTAAATGCTGGATGAGTATAATATTGCCCATTAGAACCAGTGCAAGTTTCTGCAGTTGTAGTGCTCAAATCTATTCCACCATTTGCACTATCTACATTAAAATTGTATGTACAACTTATTGTACCAGTTGTTTCTGTTCCAGTTTCAAATTTAATATCTATTCCTTCAGAATAAGCATTATATGCATAAGTTGATTCTGCTCCTGCTTGTTTGCTTATATTCCATACTTTGTATTTATATCTTGGTATCCATACATAGAATGCTAATATATCAGAATCTGCTATTGTTGTACCAGCATTTGCTGATTGATAAGTACTTCTATTAGTATTAGTTACTAATACTGCATTTGCCCATTTTTTACTATTATAATCATACCAACCATTATTTTCATTAATTACAGCGGTTCTCTTACTAAGTGGAGCACCAACAGGAAATGTAGTAATTTTAGCATTATAGTAACTAAAAATAAGATCATAATCATTCTTAGTAACTTTTCCATCACCATCTACATCGGCACATACTTTTTGTTCATCTGTTAATGTTGTTTTTTTATTCAAAAAAGCATTTATATATGCAGCATCAGCAAGATCAACAACTCCATCATCAACTACATCTCCTAATTTCTCACAAGTTGCTATCTCTCCTGCTTTTACCCATGTACTTGAACTTTCATCATATACTACCGGTATTAATCCATCAACTAAATCAGGTGCATTAGGTTCAGGATCAGGTAATCTAAATGGATTATTCTTAGTACCAGTTCCTTGTAAAGTTGTATTTCCATTTAATGTTATTACAGGGCGAATACCAAAGTTATAGTTTGAATCGATGACATCTAGATATCCTTCATCACCCATGCTAAACCCATAGGCATGGGAACCGGCGAATCTTTCAGGAGACATTGCCCAATAAAAATCCCCAATGTATAAATAATATTTAGAATTACCTGATTCAGTAGCTCCACCTGCATATGCTATTTCATCTGCTGTTATTAAACCAATAGGATATTGTAAACTACCATTTCCTTTGCTAGTATTAACAGTAAATTTATCATTAGATTGTGCACAATAAAATGTTGGTGTTTTATTTGTATATAATCTTTCATCTGCTTTATAAATTGTTTCAGTAGTACCTATTCCTGTACCACTAGATAAGCTTCTATCATTGCAATATATTGAATCAACTAAATAAGAACTAAATCCTTTATCTGATATATTAGTTTTATACCATGCATCTATTGCTTGTTTAATTGTACTATTTGTATTATTTGCATGTGTTTCATCATATGTTGTCGCGGTTGAACTACCATACTTATAGCCAACAAATGCATTGCTATTATACGAACTATTAAATGCTGATGTTCCTATTTGCCTATCAGTAGATGATTCTCCATTATCATGTGGTGTTGTACCATCATATATCATTCTTATTCCACCATCACCATTTATTCTTATTATTCTCCAGTAAAAGCCAGCAAAATAAACATAATTATTTGTAACATCTCCTCTAAAATAATATGTTGTTCCAAGATCATCTTGTGATTCATATATTCCCACTGTGGATTCATCACATCCAGATGAACAACTAGTTTTAGAAAAATCTGGTGTTCCTGATGAAGCAGTTAAACCTAGATTACTTAATGTTAAAGCAGCATCTCCATACATTGACATAACATCTGTTGCTTCAGCAGATATTTCTGTTGAAAGTAATTCTCCTGAAACTGATAATTCATCATCAATGGCATTTAAATCAAACCATAAATATATTTTAAAGAATGTTCTTGTTGTACTTAATTCAAAATCTTGATATAAAGGAAATTTATTACCTATTTCTTTACCATTAAATGTACCTTGTTCTAATAAAGTTTCAGTAGTATTACTACTAGTCCAAGTAGTAATAGCCCACTTAATAGTATCTGTTTTCTTTATATTAGCATCTGTTGTATTAGTAATAGATAACATATTTAATATTTCCATGTTAATTCTACCATAAATAACTTTAGTAGTAGGTTTTTTATAAAATTCTATTGTTGCACTAATACCTCCAGAATAATTTTCCGAAGCATTTAATGTTTGTCCTGCTGTTTCTAATATAGAAGTACCTTGCTTATATATAATTAAGCTTTCTAAATCTTTACTTACAGTAAGTTTAACATTAGTATTATTTGATGTACCACTTACCCATTGAAATATAGCATAAGTTATTCCTATTATTAATAAAACAAAAGCAGTTACTCCAAGTATTGTACCATATACTTTTCTTTTTTCTATATGCATAAATATACCTCACTATTCTTACTAATATAATTTTAATATAAAATATTAAAAAAGTAAAGTTATATAGAAAAAAACTAATAAAAATATTTTTATTAGTCAACTAGTTTCTTATACATATTAATTTTATTTCTTATTTTAATTCTATGTAATATATGACTTTTAGGAATAATCTTATATAAATATTCTAATTTTTCTAAGTCTTGTTTATTTTTCTCTTTAAATAAAATACTATTTTCTTTTAATAAGTAAGGACCAAAAAATATTTCTTTTTTATTATATCTTTTCTTACCTTTTTTAAAACTAATTATAGTATATATTATATTATTATCTTTAACTAGTTTTTCACTATCTATATAGTAATTTAATTCTATTATTCTTTCTCTTAAAAAGTCTATATGATTATTACTTTGAATAATAATGTTATCTACATTAATTAATTTTTTTTGATTCATACGAAGTATTCCTACGATTGTATGACTACCCATACCCGATATTACTATAGTATCTATTTCATTACTATTAATATTATCTAATCCATTAGATAATCTAGTTTCAATAAATTTATCTAATTTATACTTCTTTATATTTTTTCTTGCTTGTTCTAAAGCATTTTCATTAATATCTGAAGCAATTATTTTAATATTTTTTCTATTTTTATATAAATAAATATCAAGTAAAGCATGATCGCAACCAATATCTACCATTTTTACATTATCTGGAATAAAGGATGCAATTTCTTTTAATCTATTAGATAAATTATTCATTTAAGAAATCCTTTAATTTTCTACTTCTTGATGGGTGACGTAATTTTCTTAAAGCCTTAGCTTCAATTTGTCTAATTCTTTCTCTAGTTACTCCAAACATTTGACCTACTTCTTCCAAAGTTTTACAACTTCCATCATCTAGTCCAAATCTAAGTCTTAATACTTGTTCTTCTCTTTCTGTTAAAGTAAGTAATACATCACTTATTTCATCTTTTAACATTTCATGAATAGTATATTCTTCTGGAGACATACTTCTTTCATCTTTAACAAAGTCTCCAAGGTGTGAATCATCTTCTTCACCAATTGGTGTTTCTAAACTAACTGGATCTTGTGCTATTTTTAAAACTTCTCTTATTTTATCTGGAGAAATACCCATTTTTTTAGATAATTCTTCATCTGTTGGTTCTCTATTTAATTCTAGAGTTAATTGTCTTTGACAACGAGATAGTTTATTAATTGTTTCAACCATATGTACTGGTACTCTTATCGTTCTTGCTTGATCGGCAATAGCACGAGTAATTGCTTGACGAATCCACCAAGTTGCATAAGTAGAAAATTTATAACCTTTATTGGAATCAAACTTTTCTACTGCTTTCATAAGTCCAATATTACCTTCTTGAATTAAATCAAGGAATAACATACCACGACCAACATATCTTTTAGCAATAGATACTACTAAACGAAGATTTGATTCTGCTAAAATATTTTTAGCTTCTTCATCGCCATTAACAATTCTCTCACTTAATTTAGTTTCTTCTTCAAGTGAAAGCAAGCTAATTTTACCAATTTCTTTTAAGTACATTCTAACAGGATCATTTACTGTTAATTCTTTAGCAATAGTAGAGTCTTTCAAAATATCTTCTAAATCTTCACCACCAGTAACATCACCCTCATCACTTCCAATATCATCTTCAGCAACAATTTCAATTCCTGCACTAACTAAAGCATCATATAAATTATCTAATTCTTCACTATCTAATTCAATTCCTTTTAAATCATTTGCAAGAATTTCATAAGTTATAAAACCATTTTCTTTACCTTTTTTAATTAATTGTTGTTTCTTTTCTTCAAAAAGATTATTTGTTTTACTTTCTTCCTCTACTTTAGTATTTTCTAGTACTTTCTCTTTTTCTTTCATGATTTCACTCCTTTTATTTCCATGATTTTATTTAATATTTCTGCTTTCTTTATAGGATCAATTTCATTTCTTAAATCACTTTCCAAGGATTTTATACGATCCTTCTTTAAATAATTATTAACTACTTTTATATAATCATTTATTTCTTCCATAGTATATTCTTCTTTATTAATATAACCTATCACTTTATTTAAAGTACTTAACAATTCATTATTCTTAGAAACATAACTTATAAATGAAGATATATTTATAATATTATATTTATTATAAAAACTTGCTATTTCATTATATAAGTATCTTATTAAATCATCAGGAAAATATATTACTTTACCTTCTACTTCTTTTATTACTTTATAATCATTTAACATATAATATATTAAATGATATTCTGCTATTTCTACTTGAGATAATTTCTCTTTTTTCGGTACTAACTCATTATATTTTACTACTTCTTTTTTATTTTGTAAATAATTATTATATTTATTCTTTAAAGTATCGTAATTTATGTTATAATTTGTAGATAATTTTTTTAAAGTTAATTCTACTAAAATAGAATCTTCTACTTTAACTAACTCACTTATTGCTTCATCAATATATTTAGATATATCTGTTAAATCAGTTAAGTTTTTATTACCTTTAAGTATCTGCATTTTAAATTCTATTGGAGTAATAGTATTTTCTATTTGATACTTAAATGAATCACTTCCATATTTTAAAATATATTCATCAGGATCTAAATCTTCTGGTAATCTTATTATTCTTGGAGTTATGCCATTATCTTCGAGCATTTTTAAACTTGATACTGTAGCATCTTCTCCTGCTTTATCTCCATCAAAACATAGAATTATATTATCAGTCATTTTTCTTAATAATTCAATGTGTTCTTTAGTAAAGGCAGTTCCCATAGTAGCAACACAATTATTTACTCCAATTGTACTTGCTCTAATTACATCCATGAAACCTTCCATTACAATTACATAATCTGTTTTCTTTAAACTATCTTTAGCATTATGATAATTATATAATAAATTTCCTTTTTTAAATATATCTGTTTCCATTGTATTTATATATTTAGAGTCACTTTTAGTATTATATATTCTACCAGAGAATGCTACTACCCTGCCTTTTAAATCAAACAAAGGAAACATTATTCTATTTAAAAATTTATCTTGACTACGATCATTAGTTAATCCTAAGTCTATTAATCTAGTTATATCGTAATTTTTATTAACTAAATATTCTGTTATAATTGATTTATTTAAAGATAAACCTATTTTAAATTTTTTAATAGTGTCTTTATCTATTTTTCTATTAGTTAAATATTCTATGGCACTTTTACCTAAAGAAGTATATAAATTATTTTGATATATTTTACAAGCATAATCATATATTTCATAATCTTTAGTATGTTTATCTTGAACTACATTACTAATATTATCTTGTATATCATAGCCTTTTTCTTTACCTAATAAGATAACTGCTTCATGAAAAGAAATATTATTATATTTAGCAACAAATGTAAAAACATTACCAGACTCTCCACATGAAAAACATTTATATATTTGTTTATCAGGACTAACACTCATACTTGCATTATGATCATCATGAAATGGACATAATCCAAAATAATTTTTACCTCTTTTAGATAATTGTACATATTTAGAGATAACTTCGACTATATCACATCTATTTTGAATTTCATTAGTTAATTCATTAGAAATATATGCCATATGTTACCTCCTTAATTTTATTTATTATCTTTATTTATATCATCAGTTATAAACATAGCATCTCCGAATGAGAAGAATCTATATTTATCTTTTACTGCTTCATTATAAGCATTAAGTATAATTTCTTTACTTGATAAAGCTGATACTAACATTATTAAAGTTGATTTTGGTAAATGAAAATTAGTAATAAGTGCATCAACTCCCTTAAATTCAAATCCAGGATAAATAAAGATATCAGTATATCCTGAAACACATTTAAAACTATTATATTTATGAATTATAGTTTCTAATGTTCTAGTACTAGTAGTACCTACACTTATAATTCTTCTTCCTTCTTGTTTTGCTTTATTTAAAGTATTTGCTACTTCTTCACTCATCATATAAAATTCACTATGCATTTTATGTTTAGTAACATCAGTTACATTAACTGGTCTAAAAGTACCAAGTCCAACATGTAAGGTAATATAACATATACTTACACCTTTATCTTCTATTGCTTTAAGTAATTCTTTAGTAAAGTGAAGACCTGCAGTTGGAGCAGCAGCACTACCAATATTTTTAGCATACACCGTTTGATATCTATCATTATCTTTTAAAGTTTCTTTAATATATGGTGGAAGTGGCATAGAACCTAAATGATCTAATATTTCATAAAGTATTCCATTATAAATTAATTCAAAGTGTCTTATTCCATCTTCTAAAACTTTAACACATTTAGCTTTTAATTCACCATTACCAAAAGATACTATTGTACCTTCTTTTATTCTTTTCGCAGGTTTTGTTAAACACTCCCAAATATTATCGCCAATATCTTTTAAAAGTAATACTTCAATAACTGCATTAGTAACTTCTTTTGTTCCAATTAATCTAGCAGGTATAACCTTAGTATCATTTAATACTAAGACATCTCCTTTATGTAAATAATCTATAATATTATGAAATACTTCATGTTTTATTTCTCCAGTATTTTTATCTAATATCATTAACTTAGAACTATCACGTTCTTTTATTGGAGTTTGTGCAATTAATTCTTCAGGTAAATAATAATCAAAATCATCTGTCTTCATAATATTCCTTCTTTCTAAAATATTATATAATAAATATATATTTATATCAAGTTATTTTATATCTTTACATAGTAAAAGAAGGTAATCTTATACCTTCTCTAACTATACACTTAATCGATATCTATATTATTTTGCGTCCGCCTACAGGCGGATATCAACTATTCCGCCTCTTCACTACCACTCATGACTGAAAGAACTTTCTACCGCTTTTACTTAGTATTCATGAAGACAAGCTTTCTCTTGCCTGGCCCCAGCAGAGTGCCGAACGCTAGGGAGGCCCTTTTTGACAATTTTTTCCTACCATTCTTGTCATATCAGTCATCTGTTACACAGATAACTGATATGGTGAACTACTCGTACCTGATCCTGACCCGATATCTAGTTCAGATGTCAGAGAAAGGACTGGCGCCACCCCACGCGCAATAGAGGCAGTGGCATCGTCGACAAGGCCCGGCGAACTCACATACCACGCATGCCTCGCAATGCTGGAACCCGGGGTCAAT
>OIZT01000428.1_pt1 | contig 26623 bp, 23 predicted proteins | sample 1588611 | NCBI WGS metagenome assembly OIZT01 (sample SAMN03283278) | human gut metagenome | biome: human-associated habitat; material: feces | host: Homo sapiens | place: Peru | collected 2012
ATGAGCAGGGTTTCGCCGTTTTTGCACTTTTCCACGGTCTGCTCAATGACAGCCACCTCGTCCCGGGTGCCGCGCACGCACACTGCGCCGCAGCAGCGGAAGAACCAGCTCAGCAGGGCGTTGATCTCAAACAGCTCTTTCTTTGCAAACACCACCATCCGCCTGCCCCACCGGGTGACAACGATGAACACCGGGTCGATGGCGGAGACATGGGTGGGCGCAAGGATGCAGCCTTTGGTCTGCACCTTTTTCAGGTTCTCGCGGCCCTCTACACGGATGCGGAAACCGATGTGCCACACAAGCCATGCAAGGGGCACCAGAATATAATATAGTACCATTTTTCTATTCCTGTCCTGTTTGTTTTATCCGCCGATCTTTTCTGCAATGATCTTTTTCATGGCCGCCAGGCTCTGTTCAAAATCCAAGTCCGAGGTGTCCAGCAGCACGGCGTCCTCGGCCTGCTTCAGGGGAGCGGCCGCCCGGTGGGTGTCCTGGTAGTCCCGCTGCCGGATGTCCTTCAGGATCTGATCGTAGTCCACCTTCTGGCCCTTCTCCTGGAGCTCCTTACAGCGCCGGTTGGCCCGCACCTCGGCGGAAGCCGTCAGGAAGATCTTCACAGTGGCCTTGGGCAGCACCACAGAGCCGATGTCCCGGCCATCCATGACCACATCGTACTGCCGGGCTGCCTCCCGCTGCATATCAAGAAGCGCTTCCCGAACCACCGGCTGGGCGGCAATGAGGCTGGCCTTCTGAGAGATTTCCGGGGTGCGGATATCGGCGGTGACATCCATACCGTTCATGATCATGTGCTGGGCGCCCTCACCGTCATATTCGATGTTCACCGTCAGCTCGTCAATGTACCGGTTCACCCCATCGGTGTCCTTGGGACTTACGCCCCACAGGTCCATGAAGTAGGCGACGGTGCGGTAAATAGCCCCGGTATCCACATACCGGTAGCCCATCTCCTGGGCCAGCCGCCGGGCAATGGTGCTCTTTCCCGCCCCGGCAGGGCCGTCGATGGCAATGGAAATTTTCTTCTCCATAAGTCTCTTCTCCTTATTCTTTTTCGGTGCGCAGTCTGGCCAAGGCCGCGGCCTCCCGGGCCACGACCTCCTGCGGGGTCAGCCCCATCCGCTTTCCTGTATCCTCAGGGCTCAGAGGCAATTCCTTATCGAGACCGAAGCGCAAACTCAGAAGTCTGGCATCCTCCTCTGGCAGTACGCTGAGGAGCTCTGTGATCCGCTGGCGCATCTGGAAATAGGCGGTATCCTCCACAGGCTGATCCTCTTCCTCCGGCTCTGCCTCCTCCTTGGGAGCGGTGGCCTGGGCCAAGATCCGGGCATCGTCCAGATTCCGCTTGACGGTGGCGGCATCCTCCGGTGTCATATGGAGCTCCTGGGCAATCTCCTCCAGAGTGGGGTTTCTGCCCAACTCCGCCAGAAGCCGCTGGTCCACCGCCCGATAATCTTCCAAGGCCTGACGCATTTTTCGTCCCACGCCGCTTTCCCGGGCCTGCAATGTCACCGCCCGGGCCATGGCCTGGCGAATGGCATCGTCCCGGAGGCTGGGATAATCGCCGCCGGTGAAGCCGGAAACCACCTTCCACAGCCCCATGCTGCCCTCCTGGATCAGGTCCATCAGCAGCACACCGTAGCCTGTAAACTCCTTGGCGATTTCTGCCACCCGGCGAAGACCGGCACCCGTCAAAATCTCCTGGGCCTTTTCGTCTCCATCAGCCGCCTGGCGCAGCAGCTCCTCCGTCTCCTCAGCAGGAGGCAGGGACGCAATTTCTTCCAGGTACAGCCGCAAGGGGTCATTGGGGCCCAGATCCTGCAGAGCCATGTTTTCCTTGGCCATCTGCTCCTCCTGCCGGAGCCGCAGGGCCGCCTGGCCCACGAACTGCCGGGAGGGCAGGGTGGTGACATCCAGCTTCAGTCCCCGGTCCTCCAGAGCGGCAAACGCGTCCTCTACCCCTTCTTCGGTTTCCTCCTCCAAAAAGGTGAGCAGTTGGGCCGCGCTCAGGCTGTCCCCGTATCTTTTGCGGTCCATCCAGGCTTCCCAAGGGGAATCCCCAAAAGAAATATCCATATCGATCATTCCAGAAAATCCTCCAATCCCATACTGGTACCCATAGCCTGGAGCTTGTCCATCGCCTGCTTCTCCACCTGCCGGACCCGCTCCTTGGAGATGCCCAGCTTTTCGCCAATGGCCTCCAGAGAATAGCAGGTGCCGTCTTCCATGCCGAAGTGGAGTCGGAGGATCGTCTGCTGCCGGGGCGTCAGACTGCCGAGCAGTTTATCCAGCATTTCTTCCAGCTCCTTGCGGACCAGCTCCTCCTGGGGCTGGGGTGCCTCCAGGTCTTCCAGCAGGGTCCCCAGAGTGCCCTTCTCCCCGTCGCCGGTGGGCACATCCAGAGAGCAGATATCCGGAGAGAGCTGCAGCAGCTCCTCCACCTTTTCCGCCGGCAGATCCACCCGCCGGGCGATCTCCTGAGCCGTGGGCTCCAGGCCGTTTTGCTGACGCAGGTAGGCCCGGGCAGCCTGGATCTTGCGCATCCGTTCTGCCGTATGCACCGGCACCCGGATGGTGCCGCCGTGGTTGAGAAGGCACCGGGTCACGCCCTGGCGGATCCATTTCGTGGCGTATGTAGAAAACCGGAGATCCCGGGTATAGTCGAACTTTCTGGCGGCTGCCAACAGGCCAATGCTCCCCTCCTGGATGAGATCCAGCAGGGGCACCCCCCGGCCCGTGTATTCCTTGGCCACGGAGACCACCAGCCGCAGATTGCAGTTGACCATCTTCCGGATGGCCTCCTCGTCTCCTTGGGCGCAGCGCTGGGCCAGCTCCCGCTCTTCCTCCGGCGTCAGCCGGGGGTAGCTGCGGATCTCCCGGAGATACTGGCGGATGTCATCCTCGTCGGTGGGGACGGGGATGGGGGTTTCCTGATCTGGTTCCTGATCAAATCGCTCTGTCATGGTCTTCTTCCCTTTCTTTCTTGAAGCTCTCGCATCCGAGCCAAAAGGGCTTCATCGGTGCCATTGTTTTTGCTCTCATGGCGATCCTTGATCACCATAACACTGTCCGTCAATGCCTTTTCGGAAACCACATCATCATTCCTTTGCAGAACGCCGGCAATGTGGGCCATTTCGTCTTCGTTCAGATCCGTCAGTGCGGCAAAGGACGGCTCCTTCCCTACCCGGTACTGGGCCTTCATCTGGTCAAAAACCTTCCCAAGCAGAGGAGACGAAAACACACTGGAATCCAGGTCTGAAACCTCTTCCATCAGTCCGGCATCCTTCATACACTGGGCAATCACATTTTCCTCCGCCATAGCGGACTTTACATCATCGTAGCGAATGGTCTTGCTCTTCGGCTGCTTTGCAATGGCCGGAGCCAGACTGATCCGTTCCTGTTTTTTCTTTTCCTTGTTGATGTGGCGTTTGGAAATTCGTCCTATTTCCAGCCGCACCGCCTCGCTGCTGACTCCCGCCGCCTCCGCCACACGATTTCCATAGACCTCACGCTGGACTGCATTGGGAAGGCTGCTGACAAGCTCTGCCGCCTCGGTAATGAATTTTACCCGATCTTCGTCAACCTTTAAATCATATTTTCTCTCGATCGCACGCAGTTGATATTCCACCCGGTTTGCGCTGTCCTCCAGCAAAATCCGGAATTTATCCGCTCCAAATTTCTTCAGATACTCGTCAGGGTCCTTCGCATCCCGCATCTGCAAAACCTTCACCTGGAGCCCCGCCTTTTCAAGCATGGGGATGGCCCGCTTGGTGGCATTCTGCCCCGCCTCGTCGCCGTCATAAATCAGGACGATCTGCTGTGTATACCGGCTCAGCAAAAGGGCATGCTCTTCCGTCAAGGACGTACCCAAGGACGCAACCGCACAGTCAAAGCCGTACTGGTGCAGGGCAATGGCATCCATATACCCCTCCACCAGGATCATATAACCCAATTTTGTCTTTTTTGCAATGTTCAGAGCAAACAAATTTTTCCGCTTGTTGAAAATCATGGTCTCCGGAGAATTCAGGTACTTTGGCTTCGAATCATCCATGACCCGGCCGCCAAACCCGATCACATTGCCGCGAACATCAATAATCGGAAACATCAAGCGGTTCCGGAACCGGTCATAGGTGCTTTTGTCTTTTTCAGAGGCCACACCAGCCGCAAGCAGCTCCTCTTCCGTGTACCCCTTCGCCTTCATGGCATCACACAGATTTCTCCAGCCGGCCGGAGCAAAGCCGATGCCGAACCGGGTCAAAGTTACCTTCGACATACCTCTTTTCTGGGCATATGCCAGTCCCTCCCGTCCGGCAGGACCGTAGAGCTCCTTGACAAAAAAGCGCGCGGCTTCCTTATTGAGTGCCCAGAGCCGTTCCTGGCGCTGGTACACGGCCCGATACTGCTCGTCGTCCGGCACCTCCATCCCCGCCCGCTGGGCCAGGGCCCGGACGGCATCGGGGTAGCTCAGACCCTCGATCTCCATTTCGAAATTGATGACGCTGCCGCCCTTGTGGCAGCCGAAGCAGTAGAAAATGCCCTTGTCCGGAGCGACAGAAAAGGAGGGGGTTTTCTCTCCGTGGAAGGGACACAGGCCAAAGAGATTGCTGCCCGACCGCTTCAAATTCACATACTGGCCCACAACCTCTTCAATAGGATTCCGGGCCGCCAGCTCGTCCAAAAACTGCGGTGGAAATGGCAAATGTAATCCCTCCTCTTTGCCTTCCCCGTTGGGGAAGGCAGCTTGCAAAGCGAGACGGATGCGTGGTCCCATCCTGTCCCGGCTCTCCCCTCTTTGAGAGGGTTCTTCTGTGATTATACCATATTACCCCCGGACATTCCAGCCGGAAGGTACAAAAATCTCTGTAAATTTTCCCACCGCGTAGTTATCTGTCATACCGGCAATATAGTCGCAGACAGTTCGCTCCATCCCGTCGAAGCTCAGCTGAGGCTGAAAATCCTCCGGCAGAGCCTCCGGGTGGGCCATGTAGTATTCGAAGAGCCGCTGGAGCATCCCCTGGGCCTTGCTCTCCTCCCCCTTGGCCACGGGATTCCGGTAGACCCGCTCAAACATGAATTCCCGCAGCTCCGTAAAGGCCAGCTCCACGCTGGGGGTCATAGCAATGGCACCCGCCTCCCGTGAAGTGGCGATAACATCGCAGACCAGGGTATTGATCCGGTCCCTGGGATTTTCCCCCAGGGTCAGAGCCACACTTCTGGGAATATCCGCTTCCCGGAGGATCCCCGCCCGAATCGCGTCGTCAATGTCGTGATTCACGTAGGCGATCCGATCCGACCGGCGGATGATCTGCCCCTCCAGCGTATCGGGAAGCCGCGCCCCGGTGTGGCAGAGAATGCCCATGCGGACCTCGTTGGTCAGGTTCAGCCCCTGGCCGTCTTTTTCCAGGCAGTCCACCACCCGCAGACTCTGCTCGTTGTGCCGAAAGGGCTTCCCCAGGCAGGCCGACAAAGCTCCCTCCCCGGCGTGGCCGAAGGGGGTGTGGCCCAGGTCGTGGCCCATGGCAATGGCCTCCGCCAGGTCCTCGTTCAGGCCCAATGCCCTGGTGATGGTTTTGGCGATCCGGGTAACCTCCAGGGTGTGGGTCATCCGGGTCCGGTAGTGATCCCCTTCCGGCCGCAGGAATACCTGGGTCTTGTGCATCAGCCGCCGGAAGGCCTTGCTGTGCACCACCCTGTCTGTGTCCCGCTGGAAGCAGGTCCGCACATCTTCCACCCGCTCCGGCTCCTGACGCGGTCTGCCGGTGGAGCCATCGGCGAAGGTCGCCAATGGATTCAAGCGTCGGTGCTCCAGACGCTCCAGTTCTTCCCGTACGGTCATGGGTGATCACTCCTTTTTCTATTCTCCAGAGAATTCTGGGGATTGCCGCACCAGTGTGGACATTGGTGCGCAATGACAGCTTTATTGATAGGTGCTCAGATTGGAAAGGCCCTGTATTCCTTCCCGATCTCCATGGCTTCCACAGTCCCGCTGGTCAGGTCCGTCAGGTGAGCCAGGAATGCCTCGGTTTTGGCCTCCGGGAACAGGACCTCCAGTTCGATCTCCGCGCCGTAGTCTGTCTTGCGGATGATTCCCTCGTACTCCGCCACCGCCGGCTTCACCCGCTCGTAAAAGGGGTATGGGCAGGGTAAGTAAAGGGCAGTCCACACCCGCTTGCAGGACTTCCCCGCCGCGTCCAGGGCGATTTTGGCCCCCTTGGTGTAGGCCCGGACCAATCCGCCGGCCCCCAAAAGGATACCGCCAAAATAGCGGGTCACCACGCATACCACATTGAACAGGCCCTCCCGCTGGAGCACCTGGAGCATGGGCATTCCGGCGGTGCCTCCCGGCTCTCCGTCATCGGAAAAACGGACGGCACCGTCCTTTATAATGTAGGCCCAGCAGTTGTGGGTGGCGTCGTAGTGCTTCTTTTTCATCTCCTGGATCTTCTCCAGCGCCGCCTCCTCTGTCTCCACCGGCCAGACGCGGCCAATGAAACGGGACTTCTTCTCTATAAATTCGTCCTCCCCGAAGGCGGTAGGCACCAGATATTCTTCCAAGACCTTTTACTCCTTTATCACATAATCCCGCAGCCGTCCGTAAAGGATATCATCCAGCACGGCATCGATCTCAATGCCCTCGCCGGTGTAATCCACAGAAAAGACCTTGGCCTTTGAATGGAGGGTGTCCACGGTGCCGCCCATGGAATAGGGCAGCCGGAGGGTCACCCGGTGCCGGGCGTGGCCCAGGGTATCCTCGATTTTTTTCAGCAGGGCGTCCATATTGATGCCCTTGGCGGCGGAGACGGCAATCACATTCTCCCCCACAGGGATCTCCTCTTTGGAGACCAGGTCCGCCTTGTTGTAGCAGTAAATCACCGGAGTCCCGGGCTTTGCCAGGGTGGAGATCAGCTTGTCCACCACGGCGATGTGGTCCTCCCGATTGGGGTCCGCCGCGTCGATGACATGAAGCAGCAGGTCCGCGTACTGGAGCTCCTCCAGGGTAGCCCGGAAAGCGTCCACCAGATGGTGGGGAAGCTTGGAGATAAATCCCACCGTGTCAGACAGGATCACGTCCAGGTTGTCAGAGACCTTCAGCTGCCGGGAGGTGGTATCCAGGGTGTCAAAGAGCCGGTTATTGGCAGGGATCCCCGCACCGGTAAGCTGATTGAGCAGAGTGGACTTTCCCGCGTTGGTGTAGCCCACAATGGCCACAACGGGGACGGAATTCTTCATCCGCCGTTCCCGCTGGACCCCACGGACCTGACGCACCTGCTCCAGCTCCGATTCCAGGCGGGAGATCCGCTCCCGGATGTGCCGCCTGTCGCTTTCCAGCTTGGTTTCGCCGGGGCCCCGGGTGCCGATGCCGCCGCCCTGGCGGGAAAGGCTCCTGCCCATGCCGGAGAGCCGGGGCAGAAGATACTGATACTGGGCCAGCTCCACCTGGAGGCGGCCCTCCTTGGTCTTTGCCCGCTGGGCAAAGATATCCATAATGAGCGCGCTGCGGTCCAGCACCGTAACCCCAATGATCTCTTCCAAGGCCCGGATGTTTCCCGGGGACAACTCGTTATCAAAAATCACCATGGTAGAGGCGGTAGCTTCCACCAGCATCTTCACTTCCAGGGCCTTTCCTTCCCCAATAAAGCAGTGGGAATCCGGCACATGGCGATTTTGCAGCATTTTCCCGGTGCAGAAGCCCCCTGCCGTCTCCAGCAGAGCCTCCAGCTCCTCCAGGGATTCCTCCGTAGCCGTCTGCTCCTGGGTAAAGCAGTCGGCGTTGAGGCCCACCAGGACAGCCCGCTCCTGAATTTTCTCTTCCATAAAATCCTCCCGAGGGTTTGTAAATAGAGTATAGCACAAAGATGATATTTCTGACAAGAGTAAAAACCTTTCCTAGCCCGCACCCGTCCCGGCTTCGCCGGTTTACCCTCTTCCAGGAGCGGGTAAAAGAAAATACCCGCACTACGTTGCCGTAATGCGGGTAATGAAGACAAACCTTACTTCAGGCCGAAACGCTTGTTGAAGCGATCAACACGTCCACCGGAGTCAACCAGCTTCTGCTTGCCGGTATAGAAAGGGTGGCACTTGGAGCAGATCTCAACACGAATGTCCTTCTTGGTAGAACCGGTCGTGATGACGTTACCACATGCACAGCGGATGGTGGTCTGTTCGTAGTTAGGATGGATACCTTCCTTCATTTCTTTCACCTCTTTCATATCAGTTAAAGGGCAAACTTGCCCCCAGCAATCTCAAATCGCCTGAATATAATAGCACAGCCGATTCAAAAAAGCAAGTCCTTTTTTCTCTTTTTTTCAAAAAGTTCCGTTTTCTTAAAATGCCCAGTTGCCGTCCCGGAAAATGGGCTTGGTGGAGCCATCCTCGCAGAGGGCATCGATGTTCATGGAATCACAGCCGATCATAAAATCCTCATGGATCATAGAGTCGTTGACCCCCAGCTCCCGGCACTCTTCCAATGTCTTATTCTGGAAATCCTGGATCGTATCCGGGAAGCCCATGCCAAGCGCCAGGTGGCAGGCGGCGTTTTCATCGAACAGAGTGTTGTAGAACAGCAGGCCGCTCTCGGCAATGGGGCTCTTCTGGGGCACCAGGGCGCACTCGCCCAGATAGGCCGCCCCCTCGTCCATGGCGATCATGGTCTTCAGCAGGTCCTCCCCCTTCTCGGCGCGGACCTCCACGGCTTTGCCGCCTTCGAAGCGGATGGAGAAGCCCTCAATAAGCTGGCCCCGGTAGCTCAGGGGCTTGGTGGCGTAAACGATCCCCTCGGCCTGCCCCTTCATGGGGGAGACGAAGCACTCCTCCGTGGGGATATTGGGGTTAAAGAAAATGCCGGTACGGCTGGTCTCCCCGCCGCCGCAGAAGCATCCCTGGGGAATCAGGCCCACGGTAAAGTCCGTGCCGTTATCCGCGGTGTAATGGAGGGAACGAATGTGGAGGCTGTTCAGGTAATCGCAGCGGTCCTGCAGGTCCTGATCGTGATCTTCCCAAGCCTTCACGGGGTCATCCGTCACCCGGGAGGCATCCAGAATGGCTTCCCACAGCTTTTCCACAGCGGTGCTGGTCCGCATGCCGGGGAATACCTTCTTGGCCCAGGCAGCGCCGGGAACGGCAGCAATGCACCACTGCTGCTTATTTTCCAGCTGATCCTTGTAGGGCTTCAGAATGGGATAGCTCATCCGGCGGGCCTTGGTGACCTTTTCCATATTGATGCCCTTGAGGCCGTCCGGGTCCTCGGAAATCAGATGGATCCGGGCAGGCACCACGTCCACATAGTGCTGCTGCCGTGCCTTCTCCCACTCCTCCACGGTACCCATGGTGGTAACGCTGCGGTAGCGCACATGGAGCTTCGTCAGAGGCTGATAATTCCACTCTACGGAAACCTTCTTGGCCTTGGCCTTGTAGGCCTCCTCCACCACCATCGCTACAAACTCCGGCTGGTCCAGGTCAGCGTAAATGAGCACCTCCTGTCCCTTCTGGACATTCACGCCCTTTTTCACAATCAGGCGGGCATATTCCCGCAGTACCGTTTTTTTCATGGTAAACTCCTTTTGTAAGAATTCGTTCCCGTATTATAGCAGATTTTGGGGGACTTGTAAACCCTGCCCCCTCTCCCCGGAGAGGGTTCGCTATTGCAATCCTGTCCATTTTCCTTTATAATAAACCCAAATTCACGAAACGAGGGATTCGTTATGCTGACAAAGGAAGCATTTCACGCGGCCCTGGGCTCCGGTCCATGGCTGCTGGACGGGGCCACCGGCTCCTATTTGCGTAAAATGGGTATGCCCAATGGGGTTGCCACCGAGGAGTGGGTCCTGCGCAACCCAGAGGTCCTTGTGGGGCTTCAGAGGGGCTACGCCGAGGCGGGAAGCCGAATTGTCTACGCGCCCACCTTCCAGGCCCAACCCATTGCTCTGGAAAAAATCGGGCTGGACAAGCACTGTGAGGCCATCAACAGCCAGCTCATTGCCCTCAGCCGGTCCGCTGCTCCTGGCTGCCTGGTAGCCGGTGATATCGCCACTCTGGCAGCCTTCTGTGACAGCTGGGATCCGGCGAACTTTGACCTGATGGTAGAAAACTACCGCCGCCAGATCCGGGGGCTCATAGACGGCGGGGCGGACCTGCTGATCGGTGAAACCCTGATGTACCCCCAGGAGGCGGAGGCCATCCTCACCGCCGCCGAGCTGGAGGGCGCGGGTGCTACCATGATCAGCTTCACCATGCAGTCCGGCGGCTATCTCTTCAACGGCACCGATGCCGGCCCGCTCTTTCAGGATCTGGAAACGTGGGGCGCTGCCGCCCTGGGCTTCAACTGTGTGGCCGCTGACGAGATGACCCCGCACCTGGTCAGCCGCCTGCGCCGGTTTACCAGGCTGCCCATCCTGTGCAAGCCCAACGCCGGTATGCCAGTCATCGATGAAAAAGGCGCAGCCCAATACGATATGGGGCCGGAGCCCTTTGCTCAGATCATCGCCGCTTGCCGTCAGAATGGTGCCTCCCTGCTGGGCGGCTGCTGCGGCACGGAGCCCCAACACATCGCCGCAGCAGCCGCTGCCATAGGTATGTAAGGAGTGTGCTATGAAAAACAATGTCCACTTTTATGTAGAGCCAAAAAACGGCTTTGTCCTGCTCATGACGCTGCTGCTCTCCGCCTCCGCCATCAGCCGGGTCCTGCTCTTTTCCATGAATGCTATCCCCGGCAATGTGTGGTGGCGGGTGGTGCTGCCCGTGGCCGCCACGGCACTGTACATCCTCATTGCCCTGTGTCAGGGCCGGGAGCAATTTTATAAAACCGCTATCCCCGTGTGGCTGCTGGCCCTCTTCGCCGCCATCTGGGTCAAGGAGAGCTTGGGCTCCCGGGCCCTTGTCTGGCTGCTGTGGATCAGCCTGTTCTTCTTCGCCTTTCTCTATATGGATGTGGTCTCCGGCCAGCGGGTCCACCGGGTGTGGCTTCTGTTCCCCATTATGCTGCTGCCGCTGACCGGTATCTACTACTTTAACCGTCAGGCCATTTTTCAGAGGGATTGGGACGCGGTGCTGCAGCTCCTGCCCAATACTCTGCTGTTTGCGGGCTGCACACTGCTGATCTTCGCCATTCGTATCTCCCCCGCGGGAGAGTATCACCCCACCTGGGGAGACCGGGTAGACGGGCGGCGGCTGCGGAGCCTTCCGCCTGCCAATATGATCATTCCCTACATCATGGTCAACCGGAACGGCTCCTCCAACCTCTTTGAGGAGCATTTCGAAATCACCGGAGCCGAGCGCTATATCCGCAATAAGCGCCGGGAAGGCCTGACCAATTTCGGTATGCTTCACCTGTTCCTGGCTTGCTACTGCCGGGCAGTGGCCAAATACCCTGGGGTCAACCGGTTTATTGCCGGTCAGAGGATCTACTCCCGGGGGGAGGACATCCAGTTTTCCATGACCATCAAAAAGGAAATGTCCACCGAGGGAGCGGAAACGGAGATCAAGCTCCACCTGAGCCCCAGAGACACGGCCTACGATGTGTACCGGAAGATGAATCAGGAAATCACCAAGGTCAAAAACACCCCTCTGGACGCCGGAGTGGACAACGTAGCCTTTGCTCTGACCCTGGTACCCGGAATACTGCTGAAATTTTTGGTGTGGCTGCTGAAAACCATGGATTACTTCGGACTCTTGCCCAAGGCCCTGCTGGAAGTCAGTCCCTTCCACGCCAGCGTCTATTTCACCTCCCTGGGCTCTCTGGGCATCCCGCCCGTGTATCACCACCTGTACGACTTTGGCAACCTGCCGGTGTTCGGCGCCTTCGGCTGCAAGCGCAAGGTCATGGAGCTGAATCTGGAAGGGGAGCCGGTCCAGCGGAAATACATCGATTTCCGGTTCACTCTGGATGAGCGGACGGTAGACGGCTTCTACTACGCTGCTTTCCTCAAGTATCTCAAGCGGGTCTTCTACCACCCGGAGCTGCTGGATACGCCTCCGGAAGAAGTCGTAAAGGATGTGGATTAAAGATGAAAGAAGAAATTCTCTCTTATCTTCCCCGGGATTATCCCTGGCGAGATCGATTCATTTATCTGGACACCGTTGATTCTACCAACAACTACCTGAAAAAGCTGGCCGCCCAAGGGGCCCCGGAAGGGACACTGGCAGTAGCCGACTGCCAGACCGGCGGCAAAGGCCGCCTGGGCCGGAGCTTCCAGTCCCCTGGCGGCGTAGGCATCTATATGAGTGTGCTGCTGCGCCCCAACTGCCCCCCAGGGGACATCATGCACCTGACCTGCGGTGTAGGCGTGGCCATGTGCGATGCCGTAGAGCAGGCCACCGGCACCCGTCCCGGGATCAAATGGACCAACGATCTGGTCTGCCAAAAGCGGAAGATTTCCGGCATTCTGGCCGAGCTGGGTATGACTTCCCAGGGAGCTGTAGACTATGCGGTCATCGGCGTGGGCATCAACTGCTGCCAAGGCTTGGAGGACTTCCCCGAGGAGATCCAGTCCACCGCCGGTTCCCTGGCCATGGTCACAGGGCAGGAGATCTCCCGCCCCAAGGTAGCCGCCGCCATGATGGAGTCCTTCGCCAAGCTGCGCCAGGGGCTCTTCACCGGCAAGGATGCCATGCTGGAAACCTACCGGAAGGACTGCATCACCCTGGGGCAGAAAATTTCCCTGGTCCGGGGAGATGAGGTCCGCCACGGCACCGCTCTGGACATTGGCTCAGATGGAGACCTGATCGTCCGGTTCGAGGATGGGACCGTTGCCCCAGTGTCCTCAGGAGAGGTCAGTGTCCGGGGCCTCTACGGTTACGTATAAAAACAGGGCTGCCTCCTGAGGCAGCCCTGTTTTTCTTTCTTGATCAGCCCTCGAAGTCCTCTTCGTTGGCAGTGGGGACATTGTCCTCAACGGTCTTTTCTTCCGCGGCGGGAGCTTCCTCAGTAGCCTCGGTCTTCTCTGCGGGAGCCTCGGTCTTCTCCTCTTCAGCGGCAGGAGCCTCCGGGGCAGTCTCCTCTTCCATGCCCTCGTCCCAGGGGCAGCAGCCGATGACACGCTTGGCCCAGGCAACGATCTTGTCACCGAAGGCAGCGATCACATAGATGGTTCCGGCCACGGCGGCCAAGACAGCCAGGACCTTCATAATGGAATTGAACGTTTTCATTTTGATTTCCTCCCATGGTAGGTTTGGACAGCTCGGGCACAGATCCCCGAGGTCAGACGATTTGAAACTGGTTATAGTATAGCCAATCCCGCAGAAAAAAGCAAGTGGGGTTTCGGAAAGAATTGTAAACTCTCCACGAATTTTCTTGGTCAATTTTTTCAGAATGTCCGAACCAGGGCCAGGAGCATTTCCACGCACTTTTCCATATCCTCTACAGGGATATACTCAAATCGGCCGTGGTAATTCTCTCCGCCGGTGCACAGGTTGGGGCAGGGCAGACCTTTGTAGGAGAGTCTGGCCCCATCGGTGCCGCCCCGGACAGGAACGGACTTGGGCTCCATGCCCACAAGCTCCATGGCTTTTCTGGCCCGGTCCACAATATACATACAGGGCTCGATCTTCTCCCGCATATTGTAATAGCTATCCTTCAGGGTCAGCTCCAGGGTGCCGGCACCATACTTTCTGTTGATATAGTCCCCGGCGGCGGCCATGAGGTCCTTCTTTTCCTGGAACTTCTTGCTGTCGTGGTCCCGGACGATGTAGCGCAGAACAGTCTTCTCTACCTCACCCTGCATATCCGTCAGGTGGATGAAGCCCTCGTAGCCCTCTGTGTATTCCGGCTTCTGCTGGACAGGCAGCAGACCGTCAAACTCCATGGCGACGCGCTGAGAATTTACCATCTTGTTCTTGGCGGAGCCCGGATGGATATTCAGCCCATGGACCGTCACCACGGCAGAGGCCGCGTTAAAGTTCTCGTATTCCAGTTCTCCCAGTGTGCCGCCGTCGGCGGTATAGGCATAGTCCGCGCCGAAGCCCTTCACGTCGAAGTGATCCGCCCCGGAGCCGATCTCCTCGTCCGGTGTAAAGCCGATCTTCACCGTGGCATGCTTGCCTCCCTCCGTCAGGAGCCGCTCTGCCGCGGTCAGGATTTCCGCCACACCGGCCTTGTCGTCGGCCCCCAGAAGGGTCGTGCCATCGGTGACGATCAGGTGCTTGCCTACGTTTCTGGCCAAGGACTCATATTCCTCCGCCTTCAGAGAGATGCCCTTCTCCTGGTTCAGGAGGATATCTCCCCCATCATACTTGACGACTCTGGCCTTGATATTCTTGCCGGAGGCATCCGGAGCCGTATCCATGTGGGCGATCAGGCCGATGGTGGGCAGGCTCTCGTCCCCGGGAACGGTGCCGTAAACATAGCCCATTTCGTCCATGTGGGCATCAGCAATGCCCATCGCCTTCATTTCCTCCGCCAGGGCAGCTCCCAGTACCTTCTGCCCCGGGGTAGAGGGGGTGGTGCCGGTGAATTCATCGGAGGTGGTCTCATAGCTTACATAGCGCAGGAAGCGCTCGACAACAGATTCCATATCTTGTTCCTTTCCTTTCTTGTAAAAAACCTCTCCTGGGAGAGGGTAGGAGAAGGCCGCCGCAGGTACGCGGCGGCCCGGAAGCTTTTTAACTTACTTTGCCTTGGCGGCGTTGACCAGCTCGGCAGTGTCCTGAGCGATCATCAGCTCTTCGTTGGTGGGAACCACCCAGACCTGGACCTTGGAGTCGGGAGTGGAGATCACCATCTCCTTGCCACGGCTCTTGTTCAGCTCGGGATCCAGCTTGACACCCATGAAGCCCAGGTAGTCGCAGACCATCCCCCGGACCAGGCCGTCGTTCTCGCCTACACCGGCAGTGAAGGTCAGCACATCGATGCCGTTCAGCGCGGCAGCGTAAGCGCCAACGTACTTGGCTACCTCGTAGGCGAACTTCTCCAGAGCCAATTTGCAGTCCTCGTTGCCCTTGTCGGCGCCATCGCCCAGGTCACGGAAGTCGGAGGACACACCGGACAGAGCCAGCATACCGGACTTCTTGTTCAGCATGGTCAGGCAGTCGTCCACGCTCATATTGTACTTATTGCAGATGAACTGCACCACGCAGGCATCGATGTCGCCGGAACGGGTGCCCATAGGAACACCGGCAAGAGGGCTCAGGCCCATGGAAGTATCCATGCACTTGCCGTCCTTGATGGCGGACAGGGAGGAGCCGTTGCCCAGGTGGCAGTTGACCATCTTGAAGTTCTTCTTGCCAACCAGCTCCGCGGTGCGCTTGGCTACATACTTGTGGGAAGTGCCGTGGAAGCCGTAGCGGCGGATGTCGTCATTCTCGTAGTATTCCTTGGGAATGGCATAGCGGTAGGCCTTGGGGGGCATGGTCATATGGAAGGCGGTGTCGAACACGGCGACCTGGGGAGTATTGGGCATAACAGCCTGGCAGGCACGGATGCCCATCAGGTTTGCGGGGTTGTGCAGAGGTCCCAGAGGGATGCACTTCTCGATGGCCTTGATAACCTCGTCGTTGATGATGCAGGAGTCGGAGAACTCCATGCCGCCATGGAGCACACGGTGGCCAACGGCATCGATCTCGTCAACGGACTTAATGACGCCGTCCACAGGATCTACCAGGATGTCCAGAACCGCGGCAATGGCCTCGGAATGGGTGGGCATAGGAATGTCCTTGACCACCTTCTTGTCGCCGACCTTGTGGGTCAGTCGGCCGTCGATGTAGATCCGCTCGCACAGGCCCTTGGCGGAAACTGCGCCGCTTTCGGGGTCCATGAGCTGGTACTTCAGGGAAGAACTACCGGCATTAATAATCAAAACGTTCATTGGAATCTCCTCCGGTTAAAAATAATGTTTTCTTTTTCATTGCGCTGTGATATGATAACGAGGATATTATATTCCATCTTTCCCGTTTTCTCAACCCCTAACAGGAAATTTTTTTCAAATTGGAGGAAAAACTTTGGCATCCGTCGGCATTATCTGTGAGTATAACCCCTTCCACCTGGGCCACGCCCGGCAAATCAGTCTCATCCGGCAGCAATTCGGCCAGGATGCAGCCATTGTTTGTCTGATGAGCGGTTCCTTTGTCCAGCGGGGAGAACCTGCCATTTTTCCAAGACTGGCCCGGGCCCGGGCCGCTATGGTCTGCGGCGCCGACCTGGTGCTGGAGCTCCCGGCCTTAGGCAGCCTGTCCTCCGCCGAGGGCTTCGCCCGGACGGGGGTACGGTTTCTCTCCCCCATCTGCGATCATCTCTGCTTCGGCACCGAGTCCGGCACCGCCGAAGGGCTTACCGCCACGGCCGAGGCCCTGCTGCGTCCGGCGTTTTCAGAAGCCCTCCGGGCTGCCCTTTCTACCGGTGTCAGCTTCCCGGCGGCGAGGCAGGCGGCTCTGGAGCAAATGGGGATGAAAGCCAACCTTCTGGTAAGGCCCAATGACATTCTGGGGGTAGAATACTGCAAGGCCATCCTGGAGTTGGAGAGTCCCCTCATTCCCTGCCCCATCCACCGCCCCGGGGACTACCACGCCGAGAAAGCGGACCCGGAGAACCCCTCCGCCACCGCCCTGCGCTGGGCGATCCTCGCCGGACAGCCCTGGGAAAGCTATCTGCCCCAAAAGGCGGCGGAATGCCTGAGCGGTTCCCCTGTCCACAGTCTGGCTGCCGGAGAGCGGGCGGTGCTCTACCGGCTGCGGACCATGAAGGAGGCCGACTTTGAAGCCCTCCCCTATGGCTCCGAAGGCCTGTGGCGGCGGCTGATGCACGCTTGCCGGGAGGAAAGGGGCCTGGAGGATATTCTCACCGCTGTAAAGACCAAGCGCTACACCAGAACCCGGCTGAACCGGATGGTGCTGTGCGCCTTTCTGGGGATCACCCAGGAGGATTTCCGGTGTCCCCCACCCTATGCCCGGATCCTGGCCTTCAATGACAGAGGCCGGAATGTCCTCAAAAGTGCCAAGGACACGGGGCTCTACCGCAACTTGGGCTGGGATGACGGGTCCGGCTACTGCGCGAAGGAACAGCGCTGGGAAGGGCTATATGAGCTTTTCCGGGTAGATGGACCCGGGAGGCCAAGGCAAAAAGAGCGGACGCTGATAAACCCCTGCCTTCCCTTGGAGGAAGATGTCCCGGCGGCGGATATGGGGCGGTAGGCACCCAGATAGGACCCTCTCCCAGGAGAGGGTTTTTTCTTACGAAAAAGAAAGGCAATTTTTGCAGATCCATGCTATACTGTACTTATAAAAGAGGAGGTATTCCCATGAACAGCCGAATTCTGATCATCGAAGATGACCGCTATCTCTCCCAGGGTCTCCTGGAGCTCATGGGGAAGAACGGCTATGCCGCCCAGGCGGCGGACTGCGTGGTATCGGCCCAGGCAGCGCTGAAGGACACGCCCTTTGATCTTTTGATCCTGGACGTGACCCTGCCGGACGGCAACGGGGTCACATTCTGCCAGGAGCTGCGCGCCTCCGGAAACCGGACCCCCATTCTGTTTCTCACCGCCCGGGACGAAGAATTTGACATTGTCCGGGGGCTGGATGCCGGGGGCAACGACTACGTGACCAAGCCTTTCCGGATCCAGGAGCTATTAAGCCGCATCCGGGTGCTGCTGCGGCGGGACGGGGAGCTGCCCTTCCGGGCAGGGTCCCTGGAAATCCACCGGAGCCGCATGAGCGTCACCCGGGACGGGACCGCCCTGCCCCTGACCCCCACGGAGTTCCGGCTGCTGCTGTCCCTGCTGGACCAGAAGGGCGTGGTGACCCGGGATGTCCTTCTGGGCGCTCTGTGGGACTGCGGTGGAAATTATGTAGATGACAACACTCTCTCCGTCCACATGAGCCGCCTGCGGGAGAAAATCGGGAAAGAACATATTGTGACCCTTCGGGGGGTGGGCTACCAATGGAAGGACTGACCTTTTTCTTATTCGCCCTCTGCGCCATTCTGCTCTATCGGCTGCTGCGCCAGAGGAAAGCCCTCCGCCAGCTGACCCAGCAAACAGACCGGTTCCTGGAGGGCGGCGAGGCTCTGTCCGTCTCTTTGAAGGAGGATGACCTGGCCGCCCTGCAAAACAGCCTCTCCCGGCTCCAGAACCGGCTGCTGCTCTCCCAGGAGCAGACCCGGCTGGAGGCAAAGCGGAGCACCCGGCTGCTGACGGACATCTCTCACCAGCTAAAAACGCCCCTGAGCTCTCTGCGGCTCTTTGTGGAGATGGACGGTGGGGACCACCTGGAGGAGGAAGTGAAGCTGCTGGACAAGCTGCAAACTCTGGTCAGCTCCCTGCTGCGGCTGGAGCGGCTCTGCGCCGACGGCTACGCTTTCCAATTCGCTCCACAGGATCTCAGGGGCCTTGTAGAGGCCTGCTGGGCATCCTTAGAGCCCATGTACCCGGAGAAGGACTTCCGTGTCACCGGCTCCGCCAACCTCTACTGCGACAAGACCTGGATGGCCGAGGCCGTCACCAATCTTCTAAAAAACGCCTGCGAGCACACACCGCCCACAGGGCAAATTCACGTCACTCTCCAGGAGACGGTCCAGGAGGTCCGCTGCGCCGTCTCGGACAACGGCGGCGGCGTGGAGGACAGGGACCTGCCCCTGATCTTTGAGCGGTTCTACCAGGCCAAGGGCCGGGAAACCACGGGCATCGGCATCGGCCTTTCCATCGTCAAAGAGATCATCTGGCGGCACCACGGCCAGGTCACCGCCCGGAACACCCGGGATGGGCTGGAATTTGCCATGTATTTCCCCAAGCTGGATTCCATTCTTTCGAAATCGTAAGGGCAGCGTCAGGCAAATGTAAGGTGGGCCTGATACAATGTTTTTGAGCCCGTAGGGGCATACCAATACGAGGAGCGTGACGAACTATGACAATCTGTGAAACCCAAAACCTCCACCGCTATTACGGTCACGGCGAGGAGGCCGTGAAGGCTGTGGACGGCGTGTCCTTCTCCATCACCCAGGGGAGCTTCACGGCCATCACCGGCCCCAGCGGCTCCGGAAAATCCACGCTGCTGCACCTTTTGGGCGGGCTGGACCGGCCTACGGAGGGCAGGGTGCTCTTCCGGGGCAAGGACCTCTACGCCAACCGGGAGGATGCTCTGTCCATCCTCCGGCGGCGGCAGTTCGGCTTCGTCTTCCAGAGCTACAACCTGGTCCGGGAGCTGACGGGCTACGAAAATATGGTCCTGCCCCTGATGCTGGACAAACGGAAGCCGGACGAGGCCTACCTGAACCGGCTCATCGACATTCTGGGCATCCGGGAGCGCCTGGATCACCTGCCCGGGGCCATGTCCGGCGGCCAGCAGCAGCGCTTCGCCATTGCAAGAGCGCTGGCCAACAAACCGGAAATTCTCTTCGCTGACGAGCCCACCGGCAACCTGGACGGCCAGGCCGGCCGGCTGGTGGTGGACCTGCTGCGGGAGCTGAACCGAGAACTGGGAGTGACTCTGGTTCTCGTGACCCACGACCTGGGGGTTGCCGAACAGGCGGAGCGCATTCTCCACCTGACCGATGGAAAAATCGTAAGAGACTCCGGTGAGGTAACAAAATGAAAGGGCTCACCATGAACCGTCTGGCCCTGTCGGGCCTGCGGGCCAATCGGAAGGAATACCGGCAGATGGCATTGGGTATTTTTCTGGCGGTGTTTCTGGCGGTGGGGACGGCGCTGGGCCTGTGGACGATCTGGGAAAAACAGGCAGCGGTCCGACGGATCCGTTTTGGTCAGGCCGATGGCCTTTTCTACCGTGTCCAGGTTCTGGAGCCGGATACCTTGCGGAATACCGGGATGGTCTCCCGGGTCGGCACCGTTTCCATTCTGGGCCGCTCCGGTGATTTCCGGTTCGGTTTCTTTGACGAAGACGCGGAATCGATCCTGCAACGTCAGTTTCTTTCCGGCGGTATGCCTCAAAGCGCAGATGAAGTAGCTCTGAACGAACAGGCCTGGAACGCCCTATGTCCCGAAGCGGCCCCAGGGGACACCGTTACCCTCCGGCTGGTGCCTAACATTGGCAGCAGCCAGAACCGTTGGTTCATCCTGTCCGGCGTTTTTCGGTCTGAGGCACACACCGCCGTCTCCGACTGGGATGCCCTTTCCCTGCTGTCGGAATCCCTGGGCTGCATTCCCGACATCCTCGTCTACCGGGATGCTCCGGAATTTCAGAACGGTAAGCAGGAACGAGAATATGTTTTCACTCTGGCTCCCCACAGTTCCATAGAAGCCCTTTTCGCCCGGCTGCCCTATTCCAACCTGGTGGGTATCGACTTTTGGGGCACCCCCTTCCGCCCGGGAGACAGCAATGGCGGCGTCACTCTGCAAAAAGTCCTGAGCCTGGAATATGTATCTCCGGTGCTGCTGACCGGTGGGGCCCTACTGCTGGCGGCCATGATCGGCATTTTCGATGCCGCCTCCGGCCAGTTTGCCCGGAAGGAACGGCAGTACCGACTTCTACAGGCCGTGGGGGCCACCCGGGCCCAGATTCGGGTCGTCAGCCGCCGGGAGGCTATGCTCCTGGCTCTGGTGCTGGCCCCCGGAGCAGCGCTGTGGGCCGTGGGGTTTGTGAAGCTGTGCTGTCGCCTTTTGCCGGAAGCCGCCACCTGTTCTGTTCCCCCAAGGCTGATTCTTGGAAGCATCCTGGCGGCCTTTCTCCTGGTCTGGATTGCCGCCTCCTTGCCCGCCTTTTGGGCCCTCCGCAGAGGCACTCCGGCCACGAAAGCAAGGCGGCGGCATTCTCGAAAGCAATTCGTCCCCGCCCGGCTCCTGTCCCTGCGGAATCTCCGGCAGCATCCCGTCCGCTTCCTCGGATCCGTGATCCTGGTGGTGCTTCTGAATGTGACCGCCACCCTGTTTTTCATCAGCAATCAGGAGAAGGTGGACACCCTGCGGTGCTACGAAGAGGCCCCCTCCTTCCTGGCGAGGCACATTCTCCCCGGCCGGGAAAGCAGCCTGACCGAAGAAAAGCTGCGCTCCCTCCATGCGCTTCCCGGCATTTCCCAGATGACCGTCAGCCGCTGCGCCCCCGTCTACGCCCTGACGGATACCGTGGGAGATTATCTCCCCGCCCTGGGGATGAGCAATTACCACCTGCGGACCTACCGCCCGGATTTGACCGGAGACTGGGTCTATGACGCGCCGGACGCTTACATACAGGGCGATGTAGGCACTCACAGGCAAATCGAGGAATTCCTGGGAACAGACAAAATCTCCATCTCCTTATATCTGTTTACTGTTGCGGACGCCCAGTCACTGGCGCCCTTCCTCCAAGAGGGGACCATCGACCAGGAGGCCCTGGATTCTGGCCGATCCGTCCTGATCCTGGCTCCGGACTACTACATAAAGAGCCAGCGCAGCGAGCACAGCTATTCCTACTCCCGCTCCACAGAGCCCATGGAGGACTATGACCGCCTGGTGGAGAACGACCAATTCCCATTGGGCGCTCAACTGACCTTTGCTCAGCTCCGCCCTGACCCCTGGTTCACCTTAAACACCACAAACACCACATTGAAAGATGCCCAGGCTACGACCTGTCAGGCCCGGATTGATGGCATCCTGACGGAGCTTCGCAACGGTGTCTGGGGCAGTTGGGACGCTACCTCCATCGTCACCACTGTGGAAGGCGCCAAAGTCCTCGGCCTCGACCCGGGGCCCGTTCAGTATCTGACCTTTCAGATGGACGGCAGCCTATCCGACCAGGTCCTGGAGTCGAAAATAGGGGCAATTCTGGGCAAAGACGGGGATTACCAGCTGACCAACATACCGGAGTCTCTGCGAAGCGCCCGAAAAAGTTTTGCCCTGTACACCCTGTTCCTCGGCAGCCTGTTCCTGGCCTTTCTGGCTTGCACCGTAACCCTTCTCCGGGGCAGCCGCATCCGGGATATCCAGGCCAAGGCGGACACCATCCATATTCTCTGGTCCCTGGGCTGCGAAGACAGGGACCTGGCCGCCATCTGGCAACGGGATATCCTCTATGTCTTCCTTGTGGGACTGCTCATCTCCATTGCGGTGGAACTGCTGCTGATGAAACCCACCGTTTTCTGGGGCCTCAAAGATCACCTGTTTTTCAGCGGCATTTCCAGCATCCTGGGGGCTGGGCTGTGCCTGATTGGGATAAAACATACTCTTCAACAATGCATGGAGATAGAAAAATAAGGATTTGGTAACCCCCGCCGGAGGAAGCCTCCCCCTCCGGGGAAGGTGGCAGGGCCATAGGCCCTGACGGATGAGGGGAAAAACCCTCTCCTGGGAGAGGGTGGCAGGGCGAAGCCCTGACGGGTGTGGGGCGGTGCCAGGTAGGACTTGGTACCGCCCGTCACCCCTCCGAAATTGAGCCTTTGGTCCGAACCGCTCAGGCGGCTACTAGCCGCCCCTACGGCACGTTCCGTTCATCCGGGTCCTCCGGAAACGTAGGTTGTTTTCCCTCATCCGTCCCGGGCTGCGCCCGGTCCACCTTCCCCGAAGGGGAAGGCGACCTCCGGCGGGGGCTGCTCGGCTTCGGCTCCGCCAAATCCTTACTTACCATAGGAGAAACACCATGAAAAAACTAACCCTGAATCATCTTGCCTTCTCCGGCCTCCGGGCCAACCGGAAGGAATACCGGCTGCTCTGTGTCGGGGTCTTCCTGGCGGTGTTTTTCACCGTGGGGACGCTCTTGGGCCTGGACATTCTCTTCCAGCGTTCCGAGGCGGAGACCGCCGCGGAATATGGCCGGGAGGATGCACTCTACTTCTCCGCTGAGGCAACACCGGAGGAACTGGAAAGCCAAGGCCTTGCCCGTCAGGCGGGGGCTGTCACCCTGGTAGGGACCCTTCGGAATTTCCCGGTTGGCTGCTACGACGATACCGCCCGTGTCCTCCTGTCCCGGCGGTGCCTGAAGGGTCGTCTGCCCATGGGGGCCGGAGAAACCGCCATGGACCGGCAAGTTCTGGAGCGGCTGTTCCGGGATGCCAGGATCGGAGATACCCTGGTGCTGCCCATTACCGACGGCCGCGGCCAGACAAGGCAGAAAGAATACCGGCTGGTTGGTGTCTTGCAGCCCCAGTTTCAGGGGGATTCCGGACTGGAAGACTACCTCCCCCAAGGGACTCTGAGTCTACCGAGGGTGCTGCTGGGGTCCCCGGAGGACTTTGCTCCTATCTGCCGCCACATTGTCCTTACCTTTCCCCTGGGCGGAAGCCTGGAAAAGTGCAAGGAAAGCTACCCAAATGCCTCCTTTCTGGGGATTGACAGCGCCGGTGCACTCTACGAGGACCAGCCTCTCTACAATTCTTTTTCGGCACTGAAAGAGCAGATCAACATGGGCTCTTCCCTGATCCTGGCAGGCTCCACCCTGCTGCTTGCCTCACTGCTTGGCATTTTCAGCGCCGTATCCGGCCAGTTTTACCGGAAAGAGGAGCAATACCGGATGCTCAGGACCATCGGGGCCACCCGGCGGCAGATCCGGGCCATCAGCAGCCGGGAGGCAGTTCTTCTGACCCTGCTCACCGCCCCGGTGGGGAGCCTCTGCGCCCTGGGATTTGTTGCCTTGCTGCGGCGCATCTTCCCGGAGAGTCTGCCCTGCGCGCCCCGGCTCCGGTGGGTAGTAGCAGGGGCGGCGGTGAGCTGCGGCCTGGTGTGGGTGGCGGCAAGGCTGCCGGGGATGGTGTATCGGCCCCGAAGGGTCCAGCGGCTGCCTCTGCTGCCCATCCGGTCCCAGAGGGAATACCGGCTGCCGAAGCTGTGGAATGGGCGCAGCCTGCGGTTCCACCCCTTCCGGACGGTGTGCGAAGCGGTGGTGATGTTTTTGCTTTTCCTCTCTGCCTTCCTATTTGCGGAACAATGCCAATCCATGCCCACACCAACGAACCTCAAAGGCCACGGTCTGCCGGAACTGGAGCTTCGATCCTACTATCACGGTCTGGACACCGCCTATTTCACAATCGAACCTCTGGACCATCTGACGCCCGAAGTTCTGCCCGAGCTGGAGAAGCTCCCCGGGGTAGAGTCCGTTTCCGGGTACTGGTCGGCAAATGTCATCACCCTGACAGATCATGTGGGTACCTATTATCCAGCGCTATACCTATACAACGGCAATCAGCACCTGACCCAATATTGCCCGGAGGTTCTGCCGGAGGCCGTGCTGGAGAAGCTGGAAAAGGATCCTGAATACCAGCGAGAGCTGGAAAGTTACCATCTTCTTCAAGAGCAGCTGCAAACGGATCAGATTCCCTTTAAGCTCCAGCTGGTAGTCCTTAGTGACCTGTCGGAACTGGAGCCCTACCTGGTATCCGGTTCCATTGATTTGGATACCATCAACAACGGCACCGCCGTCCTGGTGGACCTGCCCACCTACTACGAAACTCAACAGGACGGACAGCGGACCGGCCTCTCCCTCAAGCCTGACCCAAGGGCGGTCAATATCATCCGCAACGACCAAATCGCCGCCGGAGATACCCTTCCCTTGATACAGATGTGCCTAGCGGAGGGGACCTATACCCCCGACTTTGCAGAGGGTAACCCAAATAACTTTCCTTTCTCCCAGGCAGAAAAACGCACCGCTATGCCTATCGTCTGCGGTGTGACCTCCCAGGGCCACTACGGTTATAACACCGGTGCCGTCATCACTACATACCATGGGCTCCAAAGCCTGGGGTTCAGCTGCGACAATACCCAAAGCATTGAAATAACCCTGAAAGGCGATGTGTCAAAAGCCGAAAAAGTCTCTATTCTGAGTACCTTGGACCGCCTGGCCTGCCGGGAGGACCATTTGGAAGCCTGGGATAACACGGTAGTCGTAGAGGAATCCAACGGTGTCTATTTCCGCCACCTGCTCTTCAGTGGCGCTCTTGTCGCCATGCTCTTTCTGCTTGCTACCATGCAGCTCCAAGGCGATCTCCGCCGCCGTATCCGCTCTGAAAAGCGGACCATCGGCATTCTCCGCTCCGTAGGCTGCGACGAAGGAACTCTTCTGAGCACCTACCGCCGCCAGATCATCACAGCCGCCTGCATTGGAAGCGTTTTGACCCTGCTGGCTTACTTATCGACTTTTAGCCCCTCTTATTTTCTGTACAGCGATTGCTATGAACCAGCCCTGTATTGGATTGCCCCCTTCCTCGTCTGCGCCACGGTGCTGACAGTCGCGGTAAACAGTTGTCTACTGAAAAAGGAGCTTCACCGATTGCTGCAAAGCAGCGTCATGGAGAACATCCAGGAAGAATAACATCCCCCAATGCCCTCTCCCAGGAGAGGGTGGACCGGGCGCAGCCCGGGACGGGAGTGGGGCGGCACACAGCACCAAATCTGTGCCGCCCCTCATCCGTCTCGGCTTCGCCGAGCCACCTTCCCCCAGGGAAAGGTTTTTTGCGGGCTTGACGAACCGACATTCTTGTCGTAAAATGTCCTCATCCAAACAAATGATGAGAGGAAACCCATGCTGCTCGCAAAAAAAGTCACCGGAGCTTTTCCGGATATGTTCGCTCTGCGCAAGCTCTATATCAGTGCTTTTCCCGCCAAGGAGCGGGATCCGCTGACGGAGCTGCTGCCTGTTCATCACGATGGCCATGACCTGCTGGCTTTTTACCACGAAGAGGAGTTCTGCGGATTTGCCAGCCTGCTGACCTATAAAACCATCACCCACATCCTCTATATTGCCATCTGCGACCGGTTCCGGGACCACCACTATGGCTCCGAGGCCATGAGGATTCTTTGTTCCCGCTATCCCGGCCACCGGATCCTGGCAGACCTGGAGACTGTAGAGCCGGGAGCGCCGAACCTGGACCAGCGGAAATCCCGGGTCCACTACTACCTGACGGCAGGCTTCCGCAAAACCGATATCGCCTACCGCTGGCAGGATGAGGACTACGTGATCTACGTCCACGGCGGAGACATTACCCTGCCGGAATTTCAAGAATATTGGGACCATTTTTCCTGATTCTTTTCCCTGGGCCACCGCATAGGATGTTCCATACATCCGAAACAATGAGGTGGTACTATGCTTTCGCAAACAAATCAGGCCCTTGTCCGGGGAACGCTGGCGGCCCTGCCGGAATTTTCCCACGAGACGGGGGGACGGCGCTTCTTTCGCCTGTACCTGGAGACCGCACGGCTCTCCGGAGCGGTGGACCGGCTGCCGGTCATCGCGCCGGAGTCCGTTCTCGGCACCCTGGACCCCAGCGGCGGCGGGAAGGTCACGGTTTCCGGCTCCCTCCGGTCCCACAACCTACGCTCAGAGGACCGGCGGCGGCTGCTGATCTTCCTCTACGCCGACCAGATCGCGGCGGAGGACGGGCCGGACCTGAATGACATCACCCTCCGGGGCAATCTCTGCCGGGAGCCCGTCTACCGCAAGACACCCCTGGGGCGGGAAATCTGCGACATTATGCTGGCCGTGCCCCGGATGGGGCGGCGGGGGGACTACATCCCCTGCATCCTTTGGGGCTCCACCGCCCGCCGGGCCGCCCAGCACCACACCCGGGACTGCCTGACAGTCTTTGGCCGTCTGCAAAGCAGGGTCTATACCAAGCTGACAGAGGCGGGGGCCAGGGAATGCACGGCCTACGAGGTATCCGCCATGGGGATGGAGGAAGAATAATACCCTCTCCCGGGAGAGGGTGGCAGGGCGAAGCCCTGCCGGGTGTGGGGCGAGAGCTGCACCAAGCCTGTACCGCCCCTCTTCC